>Ga0209829_10001127_pt1 | contig 22451 bp, 18 predicted proteins | sample C_140205_EF_Meta_FD_187311 | JGI IMG/M metagenome (GOLD analysis project Ga0209829, IMG submission 187311) | Freshwater microbial communities from Lake Croche, Canada to study carbon cycling - C_140205_EF_MetaG (SPAdes) (version 2) | ecosystem: Environmental > Aquatic > Freshwater > Lake...
ATCCGGAAGGACCGACGAGCAATCTCGACGGACGCGACGATCATCCGGTGGTTCAGGTTTGCTGGTACGATGCCACCGCCTATGCCAAATGGGCGGGCAAGCGCCTGCCCACCGAGGCCGAGTGGGAATTCGCCGCGCGCGGTGGCCTGGATGGCAAGCGCTACGCTTGGGGGGATGAATTCAAGCCCGACGGCAAGTTCATGGCCAACACCTGGACGGGGGAGTTCCCCTACAAGAACACCAAGGAGGATGGCTATGTCGGCACCTCGCCCGTGCAGTCGTTCCCGGTCAACGGCTATGGACTCTACGACATGGGAGGCAACGTTTGGAACTGGTGCAGCGACTGGTTCCGTGTGGACACCCATGCCCGCATGAAGCTGGATCCGTCCTCCTGCCAGAATCCCCAAGGGCCGAAAAATAGCTACAGCCCGGATCATCCCGAACAGACCGAAGAGCGGGTGACCAAGGGCGGCTCCTTTCTCTGCCTCGCCTCCTATTGCGAAAGCTACCGCCCCGCCGCTCGGCGCGGCACCCCGCCGGATACCGGCATGAGCCACATCGGATTCCGTTGCGCGCTTTCTCCATCGAAATCGATTCCTCCGAACACCAACCAAACCAACTGAAATGAAACGAAATTCCAATCTAGGAAGCCTGACGCTGGTCCTGGGACTGGCGCTCTTCGGGTCTGCCGCTCACGCAGCGGACGCGAAGAAACCCAACATCCTCGTCATCTGGGGAGATGACATCGGAACCTGGAACATTAGCCACAACAATCGTGGCATGATGGGCTACAAGACGCCGAACATCGATCGCATCGCGAAAGAAGGCGTGGCCTTCACCGACTACTACGCCCAGCAAAGTTGCACCGCCGGACGCGCCGCCTTCATCAGCGGATCCTCTCCAGTCCGCAGCGGCATGACCAAGGTCGGCCTGCCCGGCGCGGCGGAAGGTTGGCAGAAGACCGACTGCACCATGGCCACCGTGTTGAAGACCCAGGGTTACGCCACCGGTCAGTTCGGCAAGAACCACCAGGGCGACCGCGACGAGCACCTGCCCACCATGCATGGCTTCGATGAGTTCCTCGGCAGCCTCTATCACCTCAATGCCGAAGAGGAGCCCGAGAATCGCGACTATCCGAAGGACATGAAGCTGGCCAGCGGCAAGACCTTCCTCGAAACCTTCGGCCCGCGCGGTATGCTGCATTGCTGGGCGGATGGCAAAGGTGGTCAGAAGATCGAAAACCTCGGCCCGCTCACCAAGAAACGCATGGAGACCGTCGATGATGAATCGATGGCCGCCGCCAAGGATTTCATCACCCGCAAGGTCAAGGCGGGCGAGCCCTTCTTCTGCTGGTGGAACGGCACCCGGATGCATTTCCGCACCCACGTGAAGGAAGAGCACATCGGCATCTCTGGCCAAGATGAATACGGTGACGGCATGGTCGAGCACGACATGCACGTGGGCGAACTGCTCAAGCTCATCGATGATCTCGGAGTCGCGGACAACACTGTCGTCCAGTATTCCACCGACAACGGCCCGCACTACAACACCTGGCCCGATGCCGGCACCACTCCCTTCCATGGCGAGAAGAACTCCAACTGGGAAGGTGCCTTCCGCGTGCCCTGCTTCATCAAATGGCCCGGCCATTTCCCCGCTGGCGTCACCCTCAACGGCATCGTCTCCCACGAAGACTGGATGCCGACGTTCGCCGCCATCGCAGGTGCCCCGGACATCAAGGAAAAACTCAAGGCAGGAGTGGAGCTCAATGGCCGAACCTACAAGAACTACGTCGATGGCTACAACCAGCTCGACTACCTCAGCGGCAAGACCGACAAGTCACCGCGCAATGAGTTCATCTACCTGAACGACGCGGCCGAAGTCGTGGCGATCCGGGTGGGCGACTGGAAGGCCACCTACATGGAGAATCGCGCGACGCAGCTGCAAGTGTGGCGCGAGCCCTTCATCCATCTGCGGGCCCCCATGCTCTGCAACCTGCGCCGCGATCCCTTTGAAAAGGCCCAGGAAAGTGCCAACAACTACAACGACTGGTACATCGATCGTGCCTTCGTGCTCGTTCCACTCCAGGGAGTTGCCAGCAAGTTCCTGATGACCCTGAAGGACTTCCCTCCCACTCAAAAGCCGGGTGACTGGAGCCTCCAGTCGCTCGAGAAGCAGGTCAAGGGAATGGCCAACGGAGACTAACCGACTATCAACCTGTTTCGATTGTGAAACACGCGGGCCGGTCGTGAGACCGGCCCGCGACTTCACCACCGAACCGATAGATCGAGTCATGCGCATGAAAGCAAATGCCATCCCAGCTGCGGCAGTTGCCTGCATGCTGGCCCTCACCTCCACCTTCACCCTTGCAGTCGAGCCACTGCCTTCGTGGAACGAGAGCGCTTCGAAAAAGGCGATCATTTCGTTCGTCGAAAAGGTCACCAAGGAAGGATCATCCGACTTCGTTCCGGCACCGGAGCGGATCGCCACCTTCGACAATGACGGATGCCTCTGGGCTGAGCAGCCGATGTATTTCCAATTCTTTTTCGCGATGGATCGCGTCAAGGCCCTCGCCCCGCAACATCCGGAATGGAAGGAAAAGGAGCCATTCGCCTCCTTGCTCAAAGGCGACATGAAAGCCGCCCTCGCCGGTGGTGAGGCTTCGATCGTGCAGATCGTCATGGCCACCCACGCAGGCCTGACCACTGAGGAGTTTGAAAAGGCCGTCAGCGACTGGATCGCCACCGCCAAACACCCCAAAACGGGCAAACTTTACACCGAGATGGTCTATCAGCCGATGCTGGAACTCCTCGCCTACCTGCGCGCCAATGGCTTCAAGACCTTCATCGTTTCCGGCGGCGGCATCGAGTTCATGCGTCCGTGGGTTGAGAAAACGTATGGCATTCCGCCTGAGCAGGTCATCGGCAGCTGCGGTGGCTTGAAGTATGAACTCCGCGATGGCAAACCCGTCCTCGTCAAGACGCCTGAGCTGGTTCACAACGATGACAAAGAAGGCAAACCCGTCGGCATCCAGCGCCACATCGGCCGCCGCCCCATTTTCGCCGCAGGAAATTCCGACGGCGACCTCCAGATGCTCCAATGGACCGCCGCCGGTGCCCGTCCGGGATTCTGCCTCTACATCCACCACACCGACGCCGAGCGCGAATGGGCCTACGACCGCGAATCGCAGATCGGCAAGCTCGATAAAGGTCTCGACGAAGCCGCCGTGAAAGGCTGGGTTATCACCGATATGAAGAGCGACTGGCAGACCGTTTTCGCTCGCTGATTCTAAAAACAGATTCCCATGAGAAAAACCATTGCAACGATTCTTACCGCTACCTTCGCACTCAATTGCGCGGGTGTCTTCGCGCAGGAACTGCCCACCACGGGCACCCTCGATTCCCCTCTCGGCCCGCTCGAAGTCAAGAACGGCTACCCGACCGATGAGACGGTCACCAAGCTCTACGATGCCCTCGACTTCCAGCGCGCCTGTCAGGCTTACCTCTGGGCCTTGCCCTACATCGCGATGGCCGAGTGGCAGCGCGAACAACGCGAAACCTTCGGCTCGGGCGGGCTCGATTATGTGGATTACCTCGACTACAAGGACAAGCTCGGTTTGCTCACCGCCAATGCCACGACGCCCTATTCCATGGCGTTTCCGAACCTCGAAAAAACCGGCCCGCTGGTCTTCGAAATTCCCGCCGGGGCCTTAGCGGGCGGCCTCGCTGATTTCTGGCAGCGCCCGCTCACCGATACCGGAGCTCTCGGGCCGGAGAAGATGCAGGGCGGCAAGTTCCTTATCCTCGGCCCCGGTCACCCCGACATGCAGCCGGAAGGATACTTCGTCTTCCGCTGCCCTACCAACAACATGTGGGCAGGCGCCCGCGGTCTCGATCCGGACAAGACGAAAGCCGCGGAGTTGCTCGGCAAGATGCGCATCTACCCCTACGCCCAGCGCGAGAATCCCCCGGTCACGAAACACCTCCGACCCGAAGGCCGGAAATGGACCGGCGAGCAGCCGCGTGGCATGGCCTATTGGGAAAGCCTTGCGCGGCTGATCAACGAAGAGCCACCCATCGAGCGCGACCGCATGATTCTCGCAATGCTCGTCCCACTCGGCATCGAGAAAGGCAAACCCTTCCAGCCCGACGCGCGGCAGAAGCAGATCCTCACCGACGCCGCCAATACCGGCGAACTCATGGCCCGCGCTAACGGGTATGCGAAACGCTTTGAGGGAGCCATCGTCTGGCCCGGCAAGAAGTGGGAGATTTCTCTCTTCCTCAAAGAAACGAATCAGGAAGCCGAGAATCACACCCAGCTCGATGAGCGCGCCTCTTGGTTCTATGAGGCCGTGGGCGTGACCATCGGCATGATGGGTCGCACCGTGGGCGCGGGTCAGCTTTATCTCGAATCCCAGAAAGACAGCACCGGCGCGTGGCTCGACGGCGGCAAGAACTACAAGCTCACCGTGCCGAAAGATGCGCCCGTCGCACAGTTCTGGTCCTTCAGCGTCTACGACAACGAAAGCCGCTGTCTGATCGACAGCGGCAGCTATCCCGACCGCTCCTCGCGCGACGACATTACCACCAACGCCGATGGATCCGTGGACTTGTATTTCGGCCCCGAAGCTCCCGTCGGCAAGCCCGCGAAAAACTGGATCAAGACCCTACCCGGCAAAGGCTGGTTCACCTATTTCCGCCTGTATGCCCCGACGCAGCCTTATTTCGATCGATCCTGGGTGCTGCCGGATATCGAACTCGTGAAGTAAAAAAGAAAGCGACTCCACTAAATCAAACCGTTCCAAACATGAAGATCGCATTCATAATCACTTGCGCGTTGGCGTCCATCACCTCCCTCGCTCAGGCGCAATTGTCGCGTTTCGACGCACTGGCCGATACTCCATTTCAGGAAAACCGCCCCACCGCGGAATCCGCCGCCTTGCTGCGCGAGGAGCTGATGTTTCAACGGGCGACCCAGACCTATCTCTGGGCCCTGCCGCTGATCAACACGCTCGGCATGAAGAACGGCTCGGAGGGGGTCTTCGGCGCGGGCTACCACATCCTGCCGATCTGGAAAAAGCGCCTCGACGCGAAGACTCTCGTCACCACCCCCAACTCCGATGTGCTCTATGCCATGGGTTATCTGGACCTTGGGAGGGACGGACCGATGGTTTTGGACGCCCCTCCCGGACTCCAGGGCATCCTGCTGGATTTCTGGCAGCGTCCGATCCCGGTCGATGGCGGCAAGTTTGCAGGCGATCTCGGCTTGCCCGGCCCCGATGCCGGGAAAGGCGGAAAATTTCTCATTCTTCCTCCCGGCTATTCCGGTGAAATTCCACCTGACCACTTTGTCTATCGTTCCGGCACCAACAACGTCTTCGTTTTTCTGCGCGGGTTTTACGAAGATCCAAAAAACCTCGCACCTGCCGTGGCGCATGTCGAGAAGGTGAAAATCCACCCGCTCCATGGAGAGGCCATACCGATGGTCTTTCCGGATGCGTCCGGTGTTCCGGCAAACCTTTTGCCGGTGAGTGACGGCAGTGTTTTCGACGACCTCAAGAAACTCGTCGATAGCGAAGGCTCCCATCTCGCCGAATCCGATTCTCTTGGCATGCTTGCCTCCATCGGAATCATCAAGGGACAGCCTTTCTCTCCGAATGAGAAGACCCGCGCAATCTTCGACCGCGCTGCGAAGACCGCCTACAAGATGAGCCGAGTCATCGGCTTCCAGGATTCGAACGCCGCCGGTTCGCTGAAAATCCATCCTGATCGCCAGTGGATCAACCCCCTGGACAACATCGCTCCGCCCGGCCCACTCAAGAGCCTCGATCTTTCCTGGAAGAACACGGTCGGCAACCACCTCGACCTCGATGCCCGGATCTGGTTTTTCACCAACTACTATTCCGTGAGTCCCGGCATGTTGTCGAAGATCCCCGGCAAGGGAGCGGCCTACATGATCGCATTCACCGATTCCGAAGGTGCACCCCTCTCCGGCGGGAAAAAATATCGGCTCAAACTGCCTGCAAACATCCCCGCCGCGAACTTCTGGTCTGTCACTCTCTACGAGGCGGAAAATGCCTCTGGTCTCGCCAACGGCCAGCCGTTTCCATCGCTCGGTTCACGCGACAAGCCGGCGCAAAATCCCGACGGCAGCACCGAGCTCTTCTTCGGAGAGCAATCGCCCGAGGGCAAGCAAAGCAACTGGCTTGCGACTGTTCCTGGCAAAGGCTACTTCGCCATCATCCGTCTCTACGGCCCTACGGAAGCAGCCATCGACCGCAGTTGGAAGCCGGGTGATTTCGAAGTATCGGAAAAATGACGCCTCCTCACTAATATTCACAGTAACGAAGCCGTTTTGAAAAGTGCAGCAGAATCTCCCCTAACTTAGCTCCTCACCCACCACCAATACCGTGACGCTGAAAAACAAATTGATCGCCGAATTCTTCGGCACTTTCTGGCTCGTCTTTGGAGGCTGCGGTAGCGCAGTCCTCGCGGCGATGTTCCTAACAGCCGGCGACTCTCCGGTGCAACTCGGCATCGGCTTCGTCGGTGTCTCGCTCGCCTTCGGACTAACCGTCCTGACCATGGCCTACGCCATCGGCCACATTTCTGGCTGTCATCTCAATCCGGCTGTTACCGTGGGACTTGTTGTCGCGGGACGTCATCCGAAATCGGAAATGATTCCCTACGTCGTCGCGCAGGTCATCGGCGGCATCGCGGGTGCTGCGGTTCTCTATCTGATCGCCAGCGGCAAGCCGGGATTCTCGACGGCAGGCGGTTTCGCTTCCAATGGCTTCGGCGAACACTCGCCCGGTGGCTACTCGATGGTCTCCGCTCTCGTCGCCGAAATCGTGCTCACGTTCTTCTTCCTCCTGATCATCCTCGGGGCCACCGACAAGCGCGCGCCGCAGGGCTTTGCGCCCATCGCCATTGGTCTTGGGCTGACACTGATCCACCTCATCGGCATCCCGGTGACCAATCTCTCGGTGAACCCCGCCCGCAGCACAGGTCCCGCCCTCTTCGTCGGCGGCTGGGCTGTCCAGCAACTCTGGCTCTTCTGGCTCGCCCCCATCATCGGTGCGGCGCTCGCCGGAGTGGTCTATCCGCTGATCGCCGGAAAACCATCCGGGCAACGCTAGGGTCCGCTTGTGAAGCACGCGGGCTGTCCGATTGGGCGGCCCGTCACTCCAGCAGCGAAGCAAATCAATCAAAGAAAAGATAAGCCAATGAAACCTACTGCCATCATCCTCTTTCTCACCCATCTGCTTGTTTCCTGCCAATCGGGCACTACTGCGGCAGCCGGAACCGGTCGAACGGTCGGCAATGCCGCGACAGGCGTCGGTCGGACCGTCGCGATCGCGGGCTCGGGCGTTGCCAACACGGTGGGCGACACCGCGAGAACCGTCGGCTCAGGCATCTCGGAGGGTGATGTCGGAAAGGCCACCGTCGGGGCGGCAACGACCGCAGGCAAGGGCACCGGCAACACAGTGGTCAAGGCCGGCAAGAATCAGATGAAGACCAGCAGCGGAGTCCTCAAGGACACCGGAACCACGATCGAGGAAACCAACAAGGCAGCCAGTGGTCGCTGAGCGGCAAAGCACCTGCAATTTCAACCCATCCAATCGAATGAACACGTTTACCCTCGGGATCATCTCCCTGTCCCTGTCGAGCTTGCTTGGCCTTTCTGAGACTGCTCCTGCTGTGGATTACGAGGCGAGGGTGAAGTCGGTGGAAACCCTGAAGCAGCACATCGACCAACGCGAGGCGCGCTTTGACGTGCTGAAGCAGGATCTGCTCGGCCTGGACGGCCGGTTGGAAAAGCAGATCGACTCGATCGTGAAGAGCCTTTCCTCGATCAAGGATTCCAATGATTCCAAAACCCGGGTGGCGAATGCCAAGGGTGACGTGATCAAGTCGCTGGTCCGCACGATCTGGATCTATCGCCAGAAGCGGGTCGAGGTGTTTCAGCGGATGCGCAAGGAATCGAGCGTGCCGGATGAGCGGCTCGAGGTTGATCTGAAGGTGTTTGATGACCGGATCGACAAGCGCGTCGAGCAGGTCATGGAGTTGTCGCGCTCGTTTCCCGGGCATGAGGATGTCAGCAAGTATGAGTCGGACGGAGGTTCCTACTACGACGGTTGGTATGAGGAGAACACGCGGATCAGCGAGGACTGGAAGCAGAACCGTCGCAATGGCAATGCACGCGATGTGCTGCGCCGCGAGCTGCTCCAGACCTTGGAAAAGGCGCTGACCACGAACCAATCACGCCGCGCCGCGATTGCGGATACCTTGGACAAGCGCAAGATTTCCGATGACGAGCGCAAGCTGCAGCAGAAGGAACTCGGCCGGCTCGATGCCGTGATCGACAACCTGAAGTCCCAGAAGCTCGCGCTGGCCCTGCCATCGGCGGGAGCGACCAAGGAAGTCGGAGGTGATGAGGCCCATGACACCGAACAGATGCTGGACGACGCACGTGTGGATCTTTCCCGTGATTTCTCCGACATCATGCGGAAGTATGGCGAACTCGACAAGGAACGCACGCGCCTCTTCGACCTGAAGAACAACCTGAAAACGCGTGAGGAGTGGTTGAAGAACAACCTGCCTTCGGGAGAGAAGACTCCCGAGAAGTAAGAGGCAGCTGGGGATTTCGCCGCCGCATTCCCTGACCCGTATGACGATGAGCTCGTTCACCACCCACACCTCGCTGTTGGAAAAGTCGCTGGACTTCCCGCTCGTCTCTGCTGTAACCCCACTCGAATTCTCCAATGACTGATTGGAACACCTCTTCAACGATGCAGAACAAGCGTCAACCTGGCTTGATGATGAAGCTCTTCCGTTGGTCCGGAATTGGGCTGTTGGCGGTCGTGCTCCTGCTTTCGTTCGCCTGGGGATTTGGGGCCCTGTATTACGATGGACCGGCAAGATGGATGGCGGTCGTGATGACGTTGGCGATTGTCGCCGTGTTTGGTTTCGTTCGCGGATGGCGTCGCAAGCTTGGATGTTTCGCCGCGTGGTTCACGATGGTGCTGGTGTGGTGGCTCATTCTCAAGCCGACCAACGTGGCCGATTGGCAACCTGACGTGGCCCAACTCGCGTCGGCACAGATCGATGGCGACGAGGTCACCGTCCGCAACGTTCGCAACTGCGATTACCGGACCGAGACCGACTTCACTCCGCACTGGGAGACCCGCAAGGTGCGTCTCTCCCAGATCACCGGCATCGACCTGGCGATCAACTACTGGGGCTCCCCGTGGATGGCGCATCCGATTGCCTGCTTCCGGTTTGCCGATGCGCCGCCGCTGTGTTTCTCGATCGAGACACGGAAGAAGAAAGGTCAGAGCTACTCGGCAATCGGGGGGCTCTACCGGCAATTCGAGCTGGTCTATGTCGTGGCCGACGAGCGCGACGTGATTCGTGTCCGGACCAACTACCGGGTCGGCGAGGATATCTACCTCTATCACACCACCGCCACTGCGGATCAGGCCCGGGTCCGGTTTCTCGAGTATGTCGGCTCTCTCAACGGCCTCCGCGATCAGCCCCGTTGGTACAACGCGATCACCACCAACTGCACGACCACGATCCGTGAGCAACACTCCGCCGCCCAACGGATGCCGTGGGATTGGCGGCTCCTGCTCAATGGCAAGGCGGACGAGCTGATGTATGAACGCAGCGCCATCGCCACAGGAGGCCTGTCCTTCGCCGATTTGAAACGCCGCTCCCACATCAATCCTGCGGCTCTCTCCGCCAAGGACTCCCCTGATTTCTCCGCCCGCATCCGGGAGGGACTGCCGGGCATGTGAATGTCAGATTTCATCACCACACCACTACCACCATGACCACACTCAAATTCCTCCTCGCCGCCCTTTCCCTGGGGCTTGCAAGTTGCTCCCTTCAGAAGGTCACCTCTTCTGCCCAACCGACCGCTTTCCTGACTTCCTCTGGAACAAACACGTCCGAGAAGATCCGCCGACTTCCCTTCGATCATTCCTGGAAAAACAACTCGGTGGACCTGAGCCAATACAAGCGCGTTGTCATCCGCCCGGTGACCACCGCGTATCTTCACAAGGAAGAGTGGATGGACAGCTACAGCGTTTATGTCCCGGACGCTCCCACCTATGTAAAGCAGTGCAATGAACTGGCCCGCCACTTTTCGTCGGCAATGAGGCGCTCGTTCTCCACCCGCGGCAGCCGCCTCGCCCTCACGGACAGCACGGCGGGTCGCGGCACGCTGGTGATTGAGGCCGCGCTCACGGAAGTGACCTTTGGACGCCCCGAGGGATATGTCGGCTCGATGGCGTTGCCGGGAGGGAGCCTCATCAATTCCGCAGCCGCCTCGCCGGTGAATGCATTCGAGCTGAAGGTGAAGGACGCCGCCACCGGCAAGCTCGTCGCCACCGTCGCTGACCGCCGTGGCACACGCCTGAAGATCGTCGATTTCAATCAACTCACCTACGACAAGGCCAATCAGGAGATCTGTGATGAATGGTCCCAGCAACTGATGCAGGCAACGAACAAGGATCTCTTTCCACAGGTGAAGCGCACCTGGTTCTCAGCCTTCTAACAAAACCGGTTCCAGCTCCATCCCTGATCCGTTCGACCCATGAAGTCCTCTACTGTCATCCTCCCGTTGCTTGCCTTGCTGGCCTCCAGCGGCTGTGTTAACCACGCACTGCCACCTGAAGTCGGGGCGCAGAGCGCCGCCGTGTCCCATTTGAGGGAAGCGGGTGTGAAGACCACGCCCGACGAGCAGCGCGCCTGCCTCTACCTCCAGTCCGCAGCGGAAGCGCAGTCGCTGCTGGGTTCCAAGGAGTCAGGTGAGGCCGCCAGGATCGTTTACAACAAGGCGGCTGCCGATCTTACGGTGCTGTTGCGCACGGCGGACCAGGGGAGGATGTGGAACCGAACCCTGACGCTTTCCTCCGGCGGAAATACCTATCGCGTGCGCTTCGCCAAAGGCTCGTCGGACGGCGTGTGGGATCCGAACTATTTCACGTCCTTCACTCCGGCATCCGAAGTTCGGCAAAAGACGATCCATCGCGAAAACCACCAGAACGGATTCGGCGGAGCCTTGGTCGGCGTTCACAAGCGCGAGCCCGTTGAAGCCCTCACTCCAAGGGTCGGTGTGACGGCACCGGTCACGGCGGCCCTCGATTTCAAAGGCAGCGAGGTCACCCTGACGCTTCATGACCCCGGGGTGAGAGCGAAGGCCCGAGTGGCCGGTGCCGAGCGTCCATTGGAAGCGGACTTCTCCGCACCGCTGGCCTATTATCCAGCGACCTCCGAGCTCTGGAATGGCCTGATGGGGGCGATCCGGGTCTCCAAGTATATGGGAAAATCGGGGCTGTTCATGTTGCAGCCCTATGAACCCGACCGCATCCCGGTGATCTTCGTTCATGGCCTGATCTCCACCCCCCAGATGTGGCGGAATGTGATCAATGAACTCGAGGCTGATCCCACCTTGCGCGGTCGCTATCAGTGCGGGGTCTTCGGCTATCCCACCGGAAATCCGCCGGCTTACTCGGCGCTGCTGCTGCGTCAGGAACTGGCGAAGTATCATCAGCTCCATCCGGAGTCGCCGGGCATCGTTCTCGTGGGCCACAGCATGGGCGGGCTTGTCTCCCGAATGCAGGCCACCACCGTGACGCGCGAAAGCTGGGAGGTGATCGGCAAGGACAAGGCTGACAAGCTGTTCGCGCGAGTGGACAGGAACTCTCTCGTGGAGAAAACGGTGACCTTCCATGCGAACCCCCACGTCGAGCGGGTGGTTTTCATCTGCACTCCCCACCGCGGCAGCGAGTTTGCCATGAGCAGCATCGGGGAACTCGGGCGCCGCCTGATCTCCCTGCCGCTCGACATCACCGCCTCGGTCACCAGCGGTATGGGCGATGCCCTCTCGGTCATCACCGGTGCTCCGGGCCGCATGCCCAGCAGCGTGACTGGCCTTTCTCCAACCAATCCGATGCTCAAGGTCCTCGACTCACGCCCGATCGAAGCTCCCTACCACAGCATCATCGGCGATCAGGGCAAGGGCGACAGTCCGAACAGCGGCGATGGCTTTGTGAAATACTGGAGTTCGCACCTCCTGCGGGCGAGGTCCGAGAAGATCGTTCCAGGACCACACGGTGCCTGCGAGATGCCGGAAACCATCACCGAACTCCGCCGGGTCCTTCACCTGCATCTTAAGGAACATGGGCGTTGAGTTCGATCCTGGAACGCGGATCCGCATCACCGCGACCAGTGTTTGTGCGCTGGTCGCCATGGTCACCGGCTGCGCCAATTTCAGAAATCTGTCGAAGGACCTGAAGCTGATCGATCAGGGCTACCGCATCAGCGGCATCATCGAAAACGCGGATGACGCTCAAGGGCCCGTCCTGGTGTCCGTGGTCGAATGGGACAGCCGGTCCAATCAGGTTTTCTCAGGTGATCAGGTGAAGCTGTCTGCGGGAGACGCGTTCGTGTTCAACGTGAAGAGCCCCTTGAACCAATATGTGAGCGCTTTCGCCGATGCCAATGGCAATGGCCGTCGTGATCCCGGTGAGGCCATGTGGATTCACTCTCGAGCCGATGGAAAGCCGGTGGCGGTGGCCCTTGATGGCATCAACCGACATGCGCGGGTGGACGGCAGGCTTTCCAACAGCACCCATATTCCTCCGGGATTTCGGGATGCGGTCGACCGCTTTCTGGCCGGTCGTACGATTGCTGATTCTGTGACCCGGCAGGGAGTGCGGATCTCTCTGGGCGAGGTCGCCCGTCTCGACGATCCGCGCTTCGTCGCCACCCGGGGTGAGGATGGTCTCTGGACTCCTGCGACCGTAGCGATCCACAGCGGATTTGGCATCTATTTCCTGGAGCCCTACGATCCATCGCGAACCCCGGTTCTATTCGTGCATGGTGCCGCAGGATCTCCTCAGGATTGGAAGTTCGCGATGGAGAAGATCGATCGTCGTCGCTATCAGCCGTGGTTCTACTTCTACCCCTCAGGAGGCAGGTTGGAGAATGCCGCGTCGATCTTGAACGAGGGGATCGAAAGCCTCCACAACCGCTATGGATTCGAGCGCTTGAACGTTGTGGCCCACAGCATGGGAGGGCTGGTGTCACGCCGCTTCATTGTGAAGAACGCGATCGAGGATCGTCAGGATTACATTCGGACCTTCCTGACGTTCTCAACGCCTTGGGGTGGGCATGAGGCGGCTGCGATGGGAGTGAAGTGGGCTCCTGCCGTAGTGCCCTCCTGGCGGGACATGGAAGCCGGTTCGGACTACCTTGATCACCTCTTCGACCAACGCCTGGCAGGCAAGGTCAACTGCCATCTCTTTTACAGCCATCGTGCCAAGCGCTCGGCCGTCATGCCAGCGGAGAACGACGGCACGGTCAGCGTGGCAAGCCAGCTCCGCCTGGAGGCCAAGGCCGAGGCGGTCAGCGTGCAGGGTTACGACGAGGACCATGTCTCCATCCTTTCAGCTAGCGCTCCGCTCAAGCGGGCGAGTCAGATCCTCGACGCGGCCAATCCCTGATCAAGTCGCGATCCTGCAGCGGTGGACCAAAGGCCAATAGCGCCGCGCGACACCAGTTGTCACAATTCAATCATCATGAAAATCACCATCCATGCGTTGTTCCTGGCTCTGGCAGCCTTAACTGCGCTCCGTGCAGAGGATACGGATCTCGCCAAGAAGCTTTCCAATCCCGTCGCCGACCTCATCAGCCTGCCGATCCAGGGCAACTATGACTTCGGCATTGGAGTCGGTGACGGCTCCCGGTGGACCACCAATATCCAACCGGTGATCCCCATGGGCCTAAACGAGGACTGGAACCTCATTTCGCGCACGATTTTGCCAGTCATCGATCAGGAAGGCATCGCTCCCGGCGGAGCGGCGGACGAGTCCGGTCTTGGCGACGTGGTCCAGAGCTTCTTCTTTTCACCCAAGGATCCGAAGCCGTTCATCTGGGGCATCGGTCCGGCATTCCTGCTGCCCACCGCCACCGACCCGCAACTGGGAACTGAGAAATGGGGAGCGGGCTTGACCGGGGTCATTCTCAAACAGGATGGCCCTTGGACCTATGGTGCCTTGGCGAACCACCTCTGGGATTTCGCTGGGGATGATTCCCGCGCCGGGATCAACGCGACCTTTCTCCAGCCCTTCATTTCCTATACCACGCCCAAGGCCACCACCTTCAGCCTCAACGTCGAGGGCACCTACGATTGGAGGGCCAGTCAGTGGACGCTTCCGGTGAATTTCGTCGTCAGCCAACTGGTCAAGTTCGACGATCAGCCGGTGAGCGTCTTCGTCGGTGTCCGCTACTACGCCGAAGCCCCGTCCGGCGGCCCCGAGTGGGGTCTTCGACTCGGCTTGACCTTCCTGTTCCCTAAAAGTTGAACCCAACTCTTACCCCAAACATCCATCCTTATGAAACCTCAAGTCATTCTAACCGCTGTCGCCCTTGCGGTGATCCAGGTGTCTCAGGCCGGCGAGCCGGTCGCTCCCGCACGGCTGAACACGCTCGCATCCTCGGGCTGGGAATTCACCGGTGCGCTCTACGCCCCAATGATGGGACTCGAAGGCACAGTCGGGCTCGGTCCCGTCCGCAGTTCGGTTGACATCGGCTTCGGCGATATCCTGAAGAAGCTCGATGGGGGGCTTTCCGGCGCCTTCGAAGCGCGCCATGATCGCTGGTCGATCACCGGGGATTTCATCTGGCTGAAGCTATCCGACTCGGCCAATCCGATCGCCAGCACCTATCTTGGTTTCAAGGAGGAGGAGATTCTGGCGTCGGTCGCTCTCGGCTATGAACTCTACAAGGATGACCGGACCTCGCTGGACGTTCTCGCAGGCGCGGCCTTCACGAGCGTGGATGTTGAACTCGACGTTTCGACTCCACTGCTGCCCATCAAGTACCGCGCCCTTTCAGGATCCGAAACCTGGGTCGACCCCTTCATTGGACTGCGCGTCCGCCACCAGCTCTCCACCAATTGGAGCGTCTTTGCTCGCGCCGACTACGGTGGCTTCGGCGTCTCATCCGATGAGTATTGGCAGGCCCTCGTTGGTCTTGGCTATCGCTTATCCGAAAGCACCTCGGTCGTGCTCGCTTATCGCATCGCGGCGACCGACTACCAGAGCGGCAGATTTGTCTACGACACGAAAATGAGCGGTCCGAATCTCGGACTGGTCATCCGGTTCTGATAGGTCCAGTATGGCTGACAACATGAAGTGCCAGTTCTACGAACCATCTCTTGGAAAATTGATCCGCTGATCTGAAATGAAAACCAAATACCATCTCACCACTGGCCTCGCGTTCGCGATGCTCGCCAACTCCGGGCTTTGTGCCGAGGAGCCGTCTCCCGAAATCGCCGGCCTTCACAAGACGGCCGAGGAGTTCGTGACCGCCTTCAACAACAGGGATGCTGGTGCCCTCGCGGCGCTTTTCACCGAGCAGGGTGAGATCACCGACATCGATGCTGGGGATGTGACCAGTGGTCGCGCCGACATCAAGGCTCACTACGAGGAAATCCTCGCGACGGAGGACGCGCCAGCGGTCGCCGTGGAGGTCGGGTCGGTACGCCTCGTTGCCCCGAATCTCGCGATCGAGGACGGCACGGTTCATCTCACCCCACCGGGAAAGGATGAACCCGCCCGCTCCACCACCTACACGGCCGTGCTCCAGAAGAGCGCCGCTGGAGCCTGGCAGATCGCCAGCAGCCGCAGTCTCAAGGACGTCACCGACTCTCCTGGTCAGCTCGCGGATCTTGCCGATGGATTGAAAGGGGACTGGACTGCTCAGAAGGACGGCCCCCGCATTGATCTGGCCCTCGGCTGGGATGGCACCGGCAAGTTTGTTTCCGGTGAACTACTCACCACCACCCCGGATGCTCCTTCCCAGACCACGACCCTCCGCTTTGGCTGGGACGCGGCGAAGAAGGTCATCACCTGCTGGTCCTTCGACAGTGCCGGCGGGTTCTCCAAGGCCGAGTGGACGCCCATCGAAAACGGTTGGCAGATTCACACCGAGGGCACCACTTCCAGCGGCGAGACGATGAGTGCCAACCAGCGACTCGTCTTCCAGGACAAGGACACATTCCTCTGGACCGCCAAGGACCGTCTCGTCGATGGCGAGTCGCTTCCAGACAATGAACTCCGGGTCGTCCGTCAGTCCCCGGAGCCCGCCGCTGAGTGAACCGTTGACCCCTCAAGAACCATGAAACTGAACCCTTCTCTCTTGTCCGTCCTGCTGGGACTCTCAGCGCTGAATGCCCAAACCGAAGCCCGCCAGCTCAGCGCAGGCAACAAGCAGGCCGCCACCCGGCAGGCGCCGGTCAATCGGAGCCCGGTGACCGGATCGAAGCTCCAGCGCCCTGCCGAGCGCCCTGCGCCCCAGCCTGCGGCGCGCCCTGCCCCTCAGCCTGTCGCCCGCCCGACCCCAACGCAGCCCACAACTCGTCCGGCCCCTCTTCCTGCGAACAGGCCACCAATGGAACGACCATCCGTGGAACGTCCTACTACACGCCCGCAGCCTCTTCCCGAACAGAAGCCGGGCCTTCAGCGCCCGGAGGAGCGTCCCACAACGCTTCCGGCAAACCGTCCTGATCCAGCACGTCCAGGCGGAAGCGGAGCGGGGAATCGTCCGACCACCCTTCCGGCTACCAGGCCAATGCCACTCCCTGAGCGGCCCATCGGCAATCGTCCGTCCACCCTTCCCGGCATGGTGACGTATCCGGATCGTCCGGGCACCAACCGTCCCAATGTCCCCGCTGGAAACCAACCCAGCACCACTCGTCCGAACATCGTCGACAATGACCGCATCAAGATCGATCGGGGCGACAAGAGCCTTAACAACGTCCACATCAACCAGGTCAACCTCGGAGGGCACAATCAGGGCCTCAACCGTCCTGTGACCCTCCCCGCCAACAAGCGGACCTGGGACAACAACAAGTGGGGAGGAAACAACGGCATCTGGGGGAACAACGTCAACATTGGCAACAATGTGAACGTCAACATCAACAACAACCGCTTTTACCAGAACAACAACTTTTCCTACCGCCCGAACTATTGGGGCGCGCGCCCCTGGTGGGGAGCGGGAAGCTGCCACAGTTGGCACCACGGTCACTGGAACTACGGTTGGAACAGTCACTACTACAATCGCCACTGGTACTACCGCGATGACAACTTCGCGTCGGGATTCATGTGGGGAATCGCGGTCTGGAGCCTTGGAAACATGATCTACGACATGGGCTACCAGTCGTACAAGAATCCCTACCCGGCCCCTCCGGTCCAGAACACCACCATCGTCTACACCCAGCCGCTTTCGGTCACCGCCGCCGCGAATCCCCCGGGCGATGAGGCGACGACCAAGCTGGCGGAAACCAAGTCGGCGGAAGTCGTCGAGCGCTCGCGCTCGGCCTTCAAGAAGGGTGACTATGTCACCGCGATGTCCACGGTCGATCAGGCACTCGCCTACACCCCTGGCGACGTCACGCTGCACGAATACCGGGCTCTCGTCCTGTTCGCCCTGGGCAACTATGCCGATGCCGCCGGTGTGCTCAACCCCGTGCTCGCGTCCGGGCCCGGCTGGGGCTGGGACACGATGGTGGATTTCTATGGGTCCTCTTCCACCTACGACGCACAGCTCCGCAAACTGGAAGCATATGTTAAAGGCAAGCCGGACGCCGCTGATAGCCATTTTCTGCTTGGCTACCACTACATGGTCAGCGGTCACATGGACGAGTCCTACGAGCAGTTCGAGCAGACCGTGAAGCTTCAGCCGGCAGATTCGATCGCGCGCCAGCTTCGCGACCTGACGAAGAGTTCACTGTCCGATGAGGGCGATCCCGGGGCCGCACCCACAGTTCCACCCGCTCCCGTGCCCAGCGAGAAACTCGTCGGCACTTGGATCAGTGATCGCGGTGCGGATGGCAAGGTCACCTTCACGATGACGAGGGATGGCAACTACACCTGGTCCTTCATGAACGGCGGCAAGTCCACCGATCTGAAGGGCACTTATGGCCTGAACGACCAGGGCTTGCTGGTGCTCAGCGCGGACGATTCGCAGATGGTCTCCGAAGTCACTTTGGATAGTGACAAGAAGATGAAGTTCACGCTCGTTGGCGCTCCGGACGGCGATCCAGGTTTGGATTTCACCAAGAACTGATCCAGTCATTCATAGGGGCCGGGGAGGACTCCCTTCCCGGCCCTTTTTCTTTCGATTCATGTGAAGTCTCCCTGCTGCATTCTCCTCATCAACCGTCATGAACCCACGATTCTCACTCCTCACCTTTATTCTCCTGATGGCGACTGCCTCCGCGCAGTCACCGGCCCCCAGCGCCAGCGAGGTTCGTGAACAGGGCGTCATTCTCCACGCTTCGGATCTGCTCCAGCCTGAACTCTTGCGCGGCACGTGCCACCGGGTGCGTGACCAGGTGGTGACCGATGGCTATATGGCCCATTTTGAAATCGACTCGGACTTCGGTCTATTCAATGCCACGGGCGTGCCGGAGGTCAGGCAGCGGCTGGTGGAGATCGATGCCATCCGCAAACTGGTCGAGACGAGCAAAACCGACCTCTTCGCGGAAGGCCTGAGGCGTTCGATCACCCAGCCGATCGATGCCGTGAAGAACATCGTCGCCAATCCAGTCGATTCCATGAAGCAGGCACCGAAAACCGTCGGTCACTTTTTTGGCAAGGTCGGTGCCTCGATCGGTCGCGGAGTGAAGAAGGTCGATGCCGGGATCAATCAGGCAGCGAAAAACAACACAGACGCGGGCACGGTCACCAAGGAAGCCGGGCACGGAATTGGGAATGCTGCGAAGAACGCCGCCGGGCTCGACAAGGCGAAGCTCGACACGGCCAGACAACTCGGCGTCGACCCCTACTCGGACAATCCCCGGCTTCAGGAGGAGATGGACAAGGTCACTTGGGCCTTCTTCGCCGGTGGGCTGCCTCTCCGCATCGGTGCCTCGGTGGCCTCCGCAGGTCTGGCGGTCGCCGCCACCAACATGGTCGGGATTCCCGGAGATACCTATGACCTGACGCAGAGCGAACTCGCGCTTCGCGATGAGCGCTCGCTCGCGGCCATGGGCGTGACCAAGGAGGACCTCACCGCCTTCCAGCTCAGCCGCGCCCTCAGCATCACCCGCCGCCACCGTCTCGTGACTTTTCTGGAAGCAATGCCAAAGACGGCCGGACGTGGTCTCATGATCCGACTCGCCAATTCCTGCGATGACTCCGATCAGGCGGACTTTCTCATCTCGGCCGTTGCCATCCTGGCAGAGCGCCAACGTTCGGGCGCGGTGGAGTATGCATCCATCAAGGTGGTCGGCCGTTTGCCGGGTGCCGTGACCAAAGCAGGTGACTTGGAAGTGCCCGCGCCGGTGGACTATGTGACCTGGACGGAGCAAGTCGCGTATTTCGCGCATCGTGACGATTTGGGAAATGGCCCCAAGGTCCTCGTTCACACCGGAGTCTTCTCCCAAGTCGCTGCTGCCGCGCTCAGCGAATCAGGCTGGAAGTCCGCCGCGATTCCTTACCCTTCGAGATGAGTTCCGCTTTTTGAAACGGAGCATCGCCGCAGGCCGGAACCCGATTTGCGCCAGGGCGCCATGCCAGCCGGGCCTGCGGCAGTCCTGATCGCCGTGATGACGGCTTGGAGCATTCCAGTCGGTCCGGCGGGAGGGCGGAGATGGGGCTCAGGCGCTCCCAAGTCTGACGACTCGATTGTTGGCGTCTTCCCGGTCCGAGCATGGGGCACGGGGGATTGGTGAGCCTGCCCCAACCGGACCGTCCGCAGGCCGGGTCCCTGCCTTTGGGTCAGAGATCTTTGATCCGCCCAACGACTCCTGCAGCCTTCTGGCGAAGGTTCGGACCCATTCCAGGCCCGTGGTTGCAAAGGCCGGGTGGCCGATAAGCTCGTCACCACTTTGCTCTTTCCAGCGGGCGGATTTCTCGCCAGACAAATGGCCCCCGAGGCGCCTTGCTCCGGGTTTTCAATCATCCCATCCCACTCATGGACATCCAGATCGCCTCTCTTTGCGACTTTGCCGCCGACTACAACGGCAAGCTCGTGATCTCCGGTACCTTCGACACGCTCGCGGCCCGCGCCCTCCCAGTCATCCACCCGCAATGTGCCCTGGCCATGCGCTTTTGTTTCACCAGCGAGGATGTCGGACGTCACAAGCTTTCGATCAACATCATCAACGAGGATGGCGAATCGCTCGATCCGAACAACATGCCGATCGAGCCGGAATTCGATGTCCAGCTGCCGAAGAATACTCCGTTCCTTTCCCGCAACATCATTATGAACCTGCAGGGCCTCCGTTTCCCGACAGCCGGCATCTACTCGATCGACCTCGGCTGCGACGGCGAGGTCCTGATGCGCATTCCGATCCGCGTCGTCCAGGTCAATCAGGGACCAAACGGCGAAACGCTGGCGTAATCTCCGTTCTGGCGTAGGCTCCATGCGATGTCCTACGCCAAACGCTATTCTTGTGCTCTCGTCACCGGCGCCTCCGCCGGTCTCGGCGAGGAATTTGTCCTCCAGCTCGCGCCACGAGTCGACAGCTTCGTCCTCGTCGCGCGGCGGCAGGACCGCTTGGACGAGCTTTCGGAAAAGGTCCGTGCTCGGTTTCCGACGATGGTCGTGGAGATCATCGCCGCCGATCTGGTTTGCGCAGATGATTGTCGTGCGCTGATCGCAACGCTCTCCGCGAAAGGGTTGGTTCCGGACCTGTTGGTGAACAACGCGGGCATGGGGGACTATGGCGAATTCGTCACCGCTGAGTGGAGCCGGATTGAGACAATGCTGCGGCTGAACATGGAGGCGCTGACTTATCTTTGTCATGCGCTGGTTCCAGGCATGATCCGGCAGCGGGCCGGGGCGGTCATCAATATCAGCTCACTGGCCAGTGTGCTGCCGATCCCGGACTTTGCGGTCTATGCCGCGACGAAGGCCTATGTGACGAGTTTCTCCGAGGCCCTGAGGATTGAACTGAAGGAGCATGGCATCCCAGTGCTGGCGGTTTGTCCGGGCCCGGTGAAGACCGAGTTCGGCACAGTCTCGCGACGGACCCCTGACCAGGAATTTTCGACCAGTCCGGCTTTCTATGTCAGCAAGTCAAAGGTGGTGGGGGACTCGATCCGGGCGCTCGATGCCAAATGTGCCCGTGTTTATCCGGGGCTGAAGATCACCATCGCGGCAGCGGTGATCACGACACTGCCGATCTGTGCGATCCGGTTTGTGATGGGTTTCAGACCGCGGAGATAAGCCTTGAAAACCGCGAATGAACGCCAATAGACGCGAATAAAAGTCTGAATGGAAACGGCTTGAGAGAATCAACTCGATCACCTACGGGGTGAACTGTTCCTTTTACATCACTCATTCAAAATTCGTGTCCATTCGTGGTTCTATTTTCCCATCTAGTATAAGTCATGCATTTCTCCGCCACTTCCTCATCGCCCATGGGAAGAAGAGCATCAGGACAATGAGCAAGATCGGCACTTGTCGGGCGAGCAGGGTCTGGAATGCCATGTCGCCGTGTGTGGGTCGCAGCGACGCGAGCGCGGTCGAGAACGCGAGGCTGCAGCCGCCGTAGCCAAGGTTGAAGACGAGACCTTTCACGGAAAGCACTGTCGCCCGCTGCGAGGAATCGGTCTCGGCATTCAGCGCGCGACTGACGGTGAATCCAAGATAGCCCATGCAGGGGATCAGCAGCATCGCGGGGATGAGGCCGTAACCTTTCCACGCTGGAGCCACGGCCGCGAGGATGATGACGGAAAGCCCGCCGACGAGGGCGAGATTGGTCGGAGTATCGAAGCGATGATTCATCCGCCGGGCCAGTGCAGGGACGGCGAGGCTTGCGACACCGGTGGCCGCGCCGATAAGACCGAACGACCACTCGGGCACGGCGATCAACCGGAAATACTCGCTCTGCAAGGTCAGCAGGTTTCGCACGATGCCATCGATCAGCACGCCGCCGGTGATGATGATGAGGGGACGAGGGGTTTTGAAAACCCAGCGGGCCGTGCTCACCGTGAGATCAAAGGCCTTCCTCAAGGTCGGCCCGGTTTCACCATGCGGGCGCGGCGGTTCGACCATCGAGAGTGTGATGAAGACGCAGATGATCGCCTGGATCAGGACGAGCAACACAGGGAGCCGGTGGGCGAGTGATTCGGATATCTGGAGCGCTGCGGGGAGCATTCGATTGAGAAAGGTCGGATCATAGAGCAGGCCGCCGAGAATCATTGCGATGACCGTGCCGACGGATCGCCAGCGCATGGCGGTGCCTAACAGCCGGTCCCAGGCATCGCCGCGCGCTTCCACCGGCAGCGAATCATAGGCAAGCGCCTCGTCCGCGCCGCTGGCTGAGGCTTCTGAGGTGCCAGACAGGATGCGGTTTGTCAGGCATAGGACGAACAGCATGATTCCACCGTTCCGCGGTGCCATCAGCAGACAGAGCATCTCCACCACCAT
>Ga0209829_10001129_pt1 | contig 22437 bp, 22 predicted proteins | sample C_140205_EF_Meta_FD_187311 | JGI IMG/M metagenome (GOLD analysis project Ga0209829, IMG submission 187311) | Freshwater microbial communities from Lake Croche, Canada to study carbon cycling - C_140205_EF_MetaG (SPAdes) (version 2) | ecosystem: Environmental > Aquatic > Freshwater > Lake...
TCCAAGCTTCCATTCAGGGTGAATCTGTCAGAGTCACCGGCGCAAAAAGGGATGACTTGCAAAGCGCCATGGCCATCATTAAAAAAGAAATGACCGAATTGCCTCTGACCTTCGATAACTTCAGGGATTGAGCGTCTGAGCCCCCCAAAGTGGCTAGGTGCTCAAAGGTCGATAGGTCCCACCGCTCACTGGCCCTCCGCTCACTGTCCGATCTTGCTTTCTTGACCTGCCATCAACCGACGCAAATTGTCTTGGTGCCTAAAAATCAACAAGCCAGTCATCACCACAGAACTCAGCAACACGTCCAACCTGGTTTGCCAAAGCCAATCGTTCATCAGTGCGTAAAAACAAGGGGCAAACAAGGCGCTGATCAAAGCCGATAAAGACGAGTAACGCCAAATTTTCGCCACCGCAACCCAGCACAACATGGTGGCCAGTCCCAGCAGGGGTTCAAAGCCAAAGAGAACGCCCGCAGCTGTCGCAACGCCTTTACCGCCTTTGAAGGCAAAAAAGACGGGCCACAAATGCCCAAAAAAAGCAAACAAACCTATGAACCCAGCGCCCCACAAGACCGTGGGAGCTAGCATCACGCTCGCTGTCGTATCGGAGGCATTGAAAAGCCAAGAGGGTATGCCATAAGAGTTCACCAAGAACAATTTGAAGACCACAACGGGCAACCAACCCTTGCAAACATCCATCAAAAGGGTGACCGCTGCAGCCCTTTTGTTGCCCGTTCTCAGCACATTCGTGGCCCCAGGATTTTTACTGCCAAAGGTTCTGGGGTCTTCAAGGCCCATGAGCCTTGAGACCAAGACGGCAAAAGACAAAGACCCGATCAAATAGGACGCCAAAAGCATGAGCACCCAAGTCAAAATAAAGCCGCCGTAACTTGATAAAAAATCACCCATGAACACCAACCACCTTTTTCTTAAAAGCCAATCGAGTATAGGTCCAAATGACGCGTTCTCGGACGATGGACGAGGGTCAAATGCTGTTTTTATGAGGAGAAACCTTAGACGCTCTTGGACACTCACAGTCTCTCACGACCCTCAAGCTTCGCTCCTCGGTGTGAGCCTAGATGATGTTGACAGACAGCACCTACAATGAACCCTCCATGCGTTGACCTGTCTTCACCGTTACAACAACATGTACACCCCTCAAAACGTTTCACAAGCTCTCCAACTGCGCATCCGTGGTCACCAGTACAAGGTCTTGACGTGGGGCCACTACCAAAGCGATCTGATCCCGATGGTTTTACTTCACGGCTGGATGGACGTGGCCGCTTCCTTTCAATTCATGGTAGACAAACTCAGCATGCCCGCCTTTGTCATTGCCCCGGATTGGCGAGGCTTTGGTGACACCCAAGGCCCTGTGGTGGATCACTATTGGTTTGCTGATTACCTTGGCGATCTGGATTTTTTATTGGACCACTTTACCCATACGCTTGGCTGCAAAACCTTCAACCTGGTTGGTCACAGCATGGGTGGAAATGTGGCCATGATGTATGCGGGTGTGCAATCTGAGCGCGTGCACAAATTGATCAATTTAGAAGGCTTTGGCATGCCCGCCACCCATGCGGGCATGGCCAGAGGACGCTATCGGCGCTGGCTAGAAGAAATCAAAGCGGTTGACCAGCAAACCCTGGCCCTTCAGCCTTATGCCAGCTTGGAGGATGTGGCCAAACGTTTGATGAAAAACAACCCAAGACTCAAAGCAGACTTCGCTCATTGGCTGGCGAGTCAGTGGGCCGCCCCTCAAAGCAACGGCCAATGGCGTCTCAAAGCTCAAGCGGCACATAAAGTGGTCAGTGCTCACTTGTACCAAGTTCAAGAAATGCTTGAACTTTTCAAAAACATCACTGCACCCACGCTTTGCGTGCATTCCAGCGATCTACAATTGGATCGATGGTGGAAGGGCAGCTACACTTTTGAGCAGTATCAAGAACGCATCAAAGAGATCCCTCAATTGAGTCAAATTCAGCTCCAAGATTGCGCTCACATGCTCCACCATGACCAGCCTCAAGCACTTGCCCAAGTGATTGAGGCCTTCTTGAAGTAAAGCCAGGAACTGCATGCAATCCCCTTTGCCCGACCGATGTTTAAAACCGATGTATTGATCATTGGCGCTGGTGCAGCTGGCCTCTTTTGCGCTGGCGTTGCCGTGCAAAAAGGCCTTGATGTCATCTTGATTGACCATGCCAGCAAGTTGGCGGAGAAGGTGCGCATCTCTGGTGGGGGACGCAGCAACTTTACCAACATCGACCTCGACCCCCACCAACCGAGCAAGCACTTTATTTCTGAAAACCCGCGCTTTTGCACCAGTGCCTTGTCCAGGTACAGTCCCAACGACTTTGTTCAATTGATGCATGCCCACCAGGTGCCTTTTCATGAAAAGCACAAAGGGCAGCTGTTTTGTGATCGCTCCTCAGAAGACTTGATTCAAGCCCTCAAAATGGAATGCGAAAAGGGTGTCCATGGCGCACACGTCAAGAGAATTCAACCCTGTCGATTGGAGCAGTTGAACTACCACGATCACCAAACGCCCTATTACGAGGCTCACACCGATCAAGGAACCCTACAAAGTCAGGCCGTCGTGGTGGCAACAGGCGGCCTGTCGATTCCGCAAATAGGTGCCAGTGATCTTGGGTACCGATTGGCCAAGCAATTTGGCATTCGCGTCACGCCCACTCGAGCGGCTTTGGTCCCCTTGGTGTTTGAACAGCAGGCTTGGTCAAGCTTTGCTAGCCTCTCGGGCCTGTCTTTGCCCGTCACCATTCAAACCGGCCAAGGCAAACATGCCAGCTCCTTTGAAGAGGACTTGCTGTTCACCCACAAGGGCCTCTCTGGCCCTGCAGCCCTTCAAATATCCTCCTACTGGCGTGAGCAGCAATCGATTGAAATCAATTTGCTTCCCCATATGAGCTTGAATGAACATTTATTGGCTTTAAAACAACAGTCAAAAAAACTCCTGCTCAACGAATTGACGACCCAACTGCCCCATCGATTGGCTCAAACTTGGAGCCAACAAAATCCAGACTGGTTGAAATCAATGCCAGACTTGTCACACAAAAGCATTCAAAATATAGGTCAATCCTTACAAAAGTGGCAGCTGACACCGCAAACGACAGAAGGTTATAAGAAAGCAGAGGTCACGGCGGGTGGCGTGGACACCAGGGACTTGTCACAACAAACCATGCAATCCAAGCAAGCCGGGCTTTACTTCATTGGCGAAGTGGTGGATATCACAGGCTGGTTGGGCGGCTACAACTTCCAATGGGCTTGGTCAAGCGGCTATGCATGCGCAAACGGTTTGGCAAATCAATTAAATAAGCTATAATTTACCTCCTACAAGGCAAAACCCAACGGCCACACATGTTTAAGTTGGGATAACCGCTGATATGGCTTTGGAGCCCGATCTTCTCCGAAACCCTCTATGAGCACAATTAAATTTCATCGTCAATGACAACCATTCGCGTAAAAGAAAACGAGCCCTTTGATGTGGCACTGCGCAGATTCAAGCGCACCATTGAAAAATTAGGTCTCTTGACCGATCTTCGTGCCCGTGAGTTTTATGAAAAACCCACAGCCGAGCGCAAGAGAAAAAAAGCAGCCGCTGTCAAACGCCACTACAAACGTGTGCGCAGCATGCAGTTGCCCAAGAAACTTTATTGATCCACTGATCAGCACACTTTCTTTCAACAAAGCTCGTTCAGGTGCATCGCCCGGACGAGCTTTTTTGTTGTTGCTGCCCCTTTCAACCCAACCTGCATGTTTGCATGGCTGAGATTTGACCTCTTGATACGAGCCCAAGGAAAATGAACATGACGCTTAAAGAAACCATCACTGAAGACATGAAAACGGCCATGAAGGCCAAGGACAGCGTTCGTCTTGGCACCATTCGCTTGTTGCAAGCGGCCATGAAACAAAAAGAAGTCGATGAACGCATCACCTTGGATGACCTTCAAATTGTGGCCATCATTGACAAACTGATCAAGCAAAGAAAAGACTCCATCACCGCTTACGAACAGGCCAAGCGAGATGATTTGGCACAGGTCGAGAGAGATGAAATGGCCGTCTTGGAAGTCTATTTGCCCCAACGCATGAGCCAAGAGGAAGTGCAAGAAGCGGTCAAAGCTTTGGTGAGCGAATTGGGCGCGAGTGGGCCAGCAGACATGGGCCGCGTCATGTCAGCCGCCAAGACAGCCTTCACGGGCAAAGCAGAAATGTCACACGTCTCTTTGGCCGTGAAAGCCGCACTGAACCCATAAGCGCTTTAAGAGCTGTTGCGATTTTTTTACAGGGCCTTGAAACAGCAGCAGGTGTTTGCGCCTTAGCTACCCGCAACGGTCATGCGATCAATCAAGATAGAACCCACCGTCTTTGCACCGTAGTTGTAATGGTCGGCGCCCACGGCCTTGATGCCTTTGAACATCTTGGCCAAATTACCTGCGATGGTGATCTCTTGAACGGGGTAGGCAATTTCGCCTCTCTCCACCCAAAACCCACTGGCGCCTCTGGAGTAATCTCCAGTGACGTAGTTGACCCCCTGCCCCATCAACTCGATCACAAACAAGCCTGTGCCTAACTTTTTGATCATGCGATTCAAATCATCGCCCTCTTGCGTGAGTTTGGAGCTCAGAACCAAATTGTGTGAGCCTCCCGCATTTCCTGTGGTTCTCATCCCAAGCTTGCGAGCCGAGTAAGTCCCCAGAAAATAACCCTGTACGCGACCAGCGTCGATCACTCGCCTGGCATGGGTCTTGACCCCCTCGTCGTCAAACGGTGCGCTGCCCTTGCCCCCTAAAACAAAGGGGTCCTCATCCAAACAGATGTCCTTGGGAAAGACTTGTTTTCCCATGGAGTCCAACAAGAAAGTGCTTTTTCGGTACAAAGCACCTCCACTGACCCCTTGAACAAAATGTCCCAAGAGCCCAGAGGCCAACGTGGACTCAAAAAGCACGGGGCACTCGATCGTTGAAATTTTTCTGGACTTCAGACGGCTCAATGCACGTTCTGCGGCATATCGACCCACCGATTGGGGGCTTGCCAAGAGTGCAGGATCGCGCATGGAACTGTACCAAGCGTCTCGTTGCATTTGGTCTCCTTTGCCAGCAATGGGCGCCACCGAGATGCTGTGCCTAGAGCTCGCATAGCCCCCTCTAAAGCCCCGTGTGTGGCTGCTAAAGAAGTGACTTTGCTGAGCTGAGACTGAGGCACCTTCGCTGTTGCTGATTCTCTTGTCGGTCTTGAAAGCAGCCTGCTCACATTCGATTGCCAAGTCACACGCTTGTTCAGCAGATATTTGCCACGGATAAAACAAGGCCAAGTCTTTGTAAGTTTTGCAGATGTCTCTGGCGTCCGGCAGGCCTGCAGCAGGATCTTGAGCTGTAAAGCGGGCAATGTCATAGGCGGCTTGCACGGTGCGCTCAATCGCAGCAAAAGAGAAGTCAGAGGTGCTTGCGTTGCCACGACGAGCACCCAGGTACACCGTCACACCCAATCCTTTGTCGCGGTTTCTCTCTACGGTTTCAAGCGTGCCCTTTCTTACCGACACACTCAAGCCGCATCCCTCTGATGCCTCAGCCCCGGCGTCGCTTGCGCCGAGTTTGAGCGCATGGGCAAGTGCATGGTCCACCAAGGACTCGAAATGCGCCCTGGTGTATGAAAATCCCCTCAAAGCGTCTTTGGGGGAGGAAAGTGGAGTAGATTTTAGTTTTTTCATGAACGTATATGATACTGTCGCCTTTGAGCTTCTCGCAATGCAGGCGATAATTCACCCCAAGATGTCAAGAAAACCCAAAAAAGGCTACTATGTTCGAGGAGAGTTCGTTGCTGAAGGCAGTGAGCTTGACTTGGCCTATAAACGTGAACTCAAAGGCAGCGACAGCGCTAGCAAAACCGATCTCAAACGCGAGAGCACCGAGAGGCAAAAACTCGGGGTGGAATTGCTCGATCTGAGGACCGATCTCAGGCAAAAGCTGATGGATCAAGGCCACCTCACGGGCCTGCTCGTCGATGCCTTGGCGGCTGCTAAAAAAATCACTGACTTTGAAGGCAAGAGGCGTCAAATGCAGTACGTCGGCAAGCTCATGCGAAAACTCTCAGAAGAGGACATTGAACGCATCAAAGAAAGCCTTCAAGTCCAACATGGAGGCTCTGCTGCAGAGACCAAGGCACTGCATGAAGCGGAGTTGTGGCGCGAGCGATTGATCCGAGATGAGGATGCACTTGCCCAATGGATTGAGCTGTTTCCAATGACAGATGCACAACAACTTCGAGCCCTGATCCGGCAAGCCCGTAAAGACGCTGTCCCATTGGGCCAAAAAGAAGTCTCGATGGGACTCGCCCCAAGGCAATCGCGTGCCTATCGAGAAATTTTTCAGTGGGTTCGAAGCGCTATGCAGCCTCTGCACACCGAGCCCCTTGAAGCCCCCAAGGATGCCGAGCCCGTGGTGCATTGAGCACTTGATCGAGCTTGATCGAGCTTGAACGCTTGGATTCAAAACTTGGATTCGGCGCTGAAATCAGCGCTTGCATCAGCGCCTCAATCGTTGAGGCCACATCTCTTTTGTTCATTTTTAAATTGAAGGCGCCCCATGACCTCCACACTGCAAATCGACCCCCGTTGTGACTCGCTTCAAATTGGACTTCTGTCCATCAGTGACCGAGCATCGGGTGGTGTGTATGCGGACCAAGGCATCCCCGCTTTGAAAAATTGGCTCAGCCAAGCCCTTTGGAACCCCATCGATTGGCAAGATGCGGTCATCCCCGATGAAGCCGCCCTGATCACCTCAAGTTTGCTGGAGTTGGTGAACAAGGGCTGCCACTTGATTTTGACCACCGGCGGCACGGGGCCCTCGCCAAGGGACGTCACGCCAGAAGCCACCTTGGCTGTACAAGGACGCGAGATGCCTGGATTTGGTGAGCAAATGAGACAAATCAGCTTGCACTTTGTACCCACCGCCATCTTGTCCAGGCAAGTGGCAGTGATCAAAGCCCAAACCTTGATCATCAATTTACCCGGACAACCCAAGTCCATCGAAGAAACCTTGGGTGGCTTGAAAGACGCACAAGGCGCCTCCTTGGTTCATGGCATATTTGCGGCCGTGCCTTACTGCATCGACCTCTTGGGTGGCCCTTACATGGAGAGCAAAGACGACTTCTGCAAGGCGTTCAGACCCAAGACCGCCATGCGGTCCAAAAGAACCTGACATGTCTTCAAAAAGGGCTCAGGCCTGATGGGAGTCGGTTCTTTGAGCGCCTTCTTTGAGGGCGTTCAACTCTATTTGCAAAGCTTGGATCAAACGCTCTTGCTCCAAGGCTCGATCGCTCAATTCTTTGATCGACTGAGCCACAGGGTCATCGGTCTGGGTGATGCCATATGCTGAAAAAATCGACTCACCTTGAGCTGGGTGCCGTCCTTGCTCAAAGTTGGCGTTGGCAGGTTGATCGGCCTTCGTGAGCGTCGGCTCGCCTTGGCTCATCGAAGGCTTGGGACCCTCAGGGACTTCAGTGCCGGACGGTTTTTCTATGATGCGCGCAGGGTTGCCAATGGCCGTAGCTCCAGCGGGCACGGGCTTGGTCACCACCGCATTGCTGCCAATGCGAGCACCAGCACCGACTTCAAAGCCTCCGAGCACTTTCGCGCCAGCGCCCACCACCACATCGGCGCCCAAGGTGGGGTGGCGCTTGGTGCCTTTGTACAAACTGGTACCCCCCAGGGTCACGCCTTGGTAGATGGTGCATCCATCTCCAATTTCAGCCGTCTCTCCAACCACCACACCCATGGCGTGATCAAAAAAGACACGCTTACCTATTTTGGCTGCTGGATGAATTTCAATGCCCGTCAAAAACCGACTCAGGTGCGAGAGAAATCGACCCAACCACCACCACCCCATACCCCAAAAGGCATGCGCCAAACGGTGCAAGATCAAGGCATGCAGGCCAGGATAACAGGTGAGCACCTCAAAGCGGCTTTTGGCGGCAGGATCGCGCTCAAAAATACACTCGATATCGTCTTTGATTCTTGAAAACATAGCCCTCTAGTCTATTCTTTTTATGGGATCCTTGGGGACCATTTGCTTAGCAACACCTCTTAGAATGTGGACTTCTTCGCTGGAGAGTTGAGCTCGGTTGAAAATTTGTTGCAGCCTAGGTATGAGTTTTTTAGGAGCCAACGGATCCAGAAAACCAATTTTCACAAGCGACTCTTGCCAATGGCTCATGAGTCCGGCAATTTCTTGAGCGTCTGCGTGCACTCGCTCTTGAGCCTGTGGCTCAAAACTTGAATAGGCCTGCTGCGCAGGCTTGGAAAAGCCACCCAGGGCCAAGCGCCATTCGTAGGCCAAGACTTGTGCGGCACTGGCCAAATTCAGGGATCCAAAATCTGGGTGCGTTGGGATGCTCAAGGCGACATGACAACGGTAAACATCCTCATTGAGCATGCCAAAACGCTCTGAACCGAACAAAAAAGCAATTCCCATGGGTACCCCAGTACTTTGGGACAAAAGTTCTTGAAAGTGCTCTCTTGGAAAACGCGTTGGCGGCCCAAAGTCTCTGGGCGTCATGGCGGTCGCACACACATGGGTCATACCGTCCAAGGCCTCCTCAAGCGTTGTCACCACGCGCGCGCCATCCAAGACGTCTTGGGCTCCACTGGCGCGCTGCTTGGTCTCTTCTCGCCTGAGAACGTTATCAAAGCGTGGATTGACCAACACCAAATCATCAAAACCCATGACTTTCATGGCTCTTGCCACCCCTCCGACATTGCCTGCGTGGCTGGTCTGAATCAATACAAAACGGGTTTTCATGAAGACTTGTGTTGAATAAGGCGTCACAGACAGCCTGGTAGGACATGAAAAAAAATCAACTTCACCCTAGGGATGACTTAAAATAGCTGGCATGACCTTCGAATGGCCAAAAACCCATTCACAAGCCCTGGAGCCAATGGCTGACATTTGCACCCCAGCCTTGGCTCAACAGCTATTTTAAAGATTTATCAAGACGCTGACACCACTTCAATGGGACTTTCTTTTTTTAAAGACGCCTTGGTCTTGGCATTGAGATCCGCTTCTCCCCGTTGAGCTTCAATGAACCCCACGATTGTTTTTTTATGATGCCCTCCAACTCCTTGCACCCAATGCTCAATGTGGCCGTCAAAGCGGCCCGAGCAGCTGGGGCTGTTATCAATCGAGCCGCTTTGGATGTTGAATCTGTTCGTATTTCTGAGAAAAACATCAATGATTTTGTGACAGAAGTTGACCAAGAATGTGAACAAATCATCATTGAGACCCTTTTAGGTGCTTATCCCGATCATGGTATTTTGGCTGAAGAGTCTGGCTCCTCCCATGGTCATGCGTCCTCAGACCACATCTGGATCATTGACCCTTTGGATGGCACCACCAACTTTATTCACGGCTTTCCCATTTATTGTGTGAGCATTGCACTTCAAGTGCGAGGCAAGATTGAGCAAGCGGTGATCTATGACCCCAGCCGCAACGACCTCTTCACGTCCACCAAAGGACGGGGCGCTTTTGTGAACGATCGTCGCATGCGAGTCAGCAAGCGCACGCAACTCAAAGATTGCATGCTCAGCACGGGTTTTCCGTTTCGAGCAGAAGACGATCTGGCCAGCTACTTGGACATCTTGAAAGAAATCATTCCTAAAACTTCAGCACTTCGACGCCCCGGCTCAGCGGCCCTGGACTTGGCCTATCTTGCTGCAGGCTACACCGATGGATTTTTTGAGACAGGCCTGTCACCCTGGGACATTGCTGCAGGCTCCTTGTTGGTCACGGAAGCCGGCGGTCTCATTGGCAACTACTGTGGTGAAGCACCCTATTTAGATGCCCAGGAAGTCATGGCGGCCAGCCCCAAAATTTACGCGCAAATGGTCCCCATCTTGAAGCCCTTCTCTAAATTCAACACGGGCTCCAAGAGCGCAGAAGAGATCTCGAGCAGTCAAAGGGTAGCGCAAACAGGCACCGTATCTCTAAAAGCATCGACCTCGCCGACCTCCATGGCTTTGAAAAAACTACGCTCACCCATGGGGCGTTAGGGCCTTGGGCCCCATGCCTTTGTAGTGTCGACTTCAAGCCCTTGACCCATTTGCTCTCAACACCCAAGTTCAACGCCATCGAATGAAAGAGGACAGCAGCACATCGATGAAAGAGGCCTCCCCCAAGGCAGACACCGACACGCCCATGATGGCCCAATACAAGGCCATCAAGGCCCAACATCCGGATACGCTGGTGTTCTACAGAATGGGGGACTTTTATGAATTGTTCTTTGAAGATGCGCACAAAGCCAGCGAGTTGCTGGGTATCACCTTAACGCACCGGGGTCACAGTGCGGGGCAACCCATTCCCATGGCCGGGGTGCCCTTTCACTCTGCAGAGGGCTACCTTGCCAAACTCCTCAAGCGTGGGGAGTCGGTGGCCATTTGCGAACAAGTGGGAGAAATCACGGGCAAAGGTCCGGTTGATCGAAAAGTCGTTCGGGTCTTGACGCCTGGGACCTTGACGGACACTGAACTCCTGGCCGATAAAACAGAGTCTTATCTGTTGTCCGTCTTTGCCACTGAACGCGCCGCCTCAGAACAAGGCTGTGGCTTGGCTTGGATGAGCCTCACACAAAACTTTATCTACCTCACACAATGCGCCAGCGCTGATCTCAACGAATGGGTCAACCGCATCTCTCCAAGCGAAGTGATTTGCTCACAGACTCTGCCGGCGGCTTTGAAGGCAAGAATCACCGGTTCGCATGTTTTGACACAGCGCACAGAATGGCAATTTGAGCCAGACTTGGGCCTTAGAAAACTCCAAGAGCAACTGCAAACCCATTCGCTTGAGGCTTGGCACGCCCAGCACTTGACTGCAGCCCATGCCGCTGCCAGTGCCTTGCTCAGTTACGCCGAACACACCCAAGGGCAAAGCCTCACCCACATCCAATCCTTGCAAGTGATCTTGCAAGATGATTTGATCGATCTGCCGCCCAGCACGCGAAGAAATCTTGAATTGACCCAAACCCTCAAAGGAGAAGACTCACCCACCTTGTTCTCTTTGCTGGACACCTGCCAAAGCTCCATGGGATCCAGAGAACTCAAACGCTGGATGCTGGAACTCACCAGGTCCAGGGACACACCACGCCATCGCCTTCAAGCCATCGATGTTTTGATGCAAGGTCAAGCACCGTCTCATTTTGTTCACTTGAGAGAACACTTCAAAGGCATGGCCGATGTGCAACGCATCAGCGCTCGCATTGCATTAAGACAAGTCAAGCCCCGAGAGTTGATCGCTTTGACCCGCTCACTCCAAAGGGCACAAGTGCTCAAAGAGCAACTGCAAACACTCCCGCCCACACCTTTGTTGACCCAACTCCAAACTGAGCTTGAAATCGATTCAGCTTGGTCTGAACTGATTGGCCAAGCCATTGCCCCAGAGCCGTCCGTCTTGGTTCGAGACGGAGGCGTCATTGCAGACGGTTACGACAAAGACCTGGATGAATTAAGAGACATTCAAAACAATTGTGATGCCTTTCTCTTGAACCTTGAAACCCAAGAACGCACTCGAACTGGCATTCACAATTTAAGGGTGCAATTCAACAAGGTCCATGGGTTTTTTATTGAAATCACTCAAGGACAACTGGACCGCATTCCTGACAATTACAGAAGAAGACAGACGCTTAAAAATGCAGAGCGCTTCATCACCCCTGAGCTCAAAGAGTTTGAAGACAAGGCCTTGTCCGCTCAAGAAAGGGGGCTGGCAAGAGAGAAGTGGCTTTATGAGCAACTGCTCAACACCTTACAAGAAACGGTGCCTTTGCTGGCCACCATGGCCAAAGCGCTGGCCCAACTTGACTGTCTATTGACTTTGTGTGAACGAGCTCAAACTTTGGGTTGGTGCGCGCCTTCCTTTGTCAATCACCCGTGCATCGAAATTGTCAAAGGCAGACACCCCGTGGTTGAGGCACGCTTGCAAGAAAGCGCCAACAAGGCCTTCATCGCCAACAACACCGCCATGAGCAGCAAGCAGCGCTTGCACATCATCACAGGACCCAACATGGGGGGCAAGTCCACTTACATGCGACAAGTTGCATTGATTGCTCTCTTGGCATGCATGGGCAGTCACGTTCCGGCCGACGCTTGCACACTGGGTCCCATCGACGCCATCTACACACGAATTGGTGCTGCCGATGACCTGGCCAATGCGCAATCGACTTTCATGATGGAGATGACCGAGGCAGCCTTCATCTTGCACAACGCCAGCGCCCACAGCTTGGTCTTGATGGATGAAATAGGAAGAGGCACCTCCACCTTTGACGGCTTGTCCTTGGCCTCGGCCATTGCCGCCCAGTTGCACAACAAGTGTCAGTCCTTCACCCTGTTTGCCACCCATTATTTTGAGTTGACCGATTTTCCGAGCCACCACTTACAATCCATCAACATCCACTTGGGGGCAAGTGAGACGGGCTCCAACTTGGTCTTCTTGCATGAGATCGAACCCGGCCCAGCAAGCCAAAGCTATGGCATTCAAGTGGCCAAATTAGCAGGCATTCCACAAGCCGTTCTGAACCATGCCAAACAGGTCCTGGGGGCCCTTGAATCGCAAGCACAACTGCAGACACAACAAGTCGACCTCTTTAGTGTCTCTGCCGATCTTGAGCCGCGCAACATCACCGCACTTGAAAGTAAACTCCAAGAGATTGACCCCGATCAGCTCTCGCCCAAAGAGGCTCTGGATGCCTTGTACGCGCTCAAGAAATTGATCTGAATTTTCTTCAAAGAGCATTTCTTCGACCCGCTCAGTGCGACCACTGGACCCACTGGTAATGGGAGGTCAACAAGATCAGCAATCCAAACGCAATACGGTAGTACGCAAACACGATAAAGTCGTGTGTGGAGATGAACTTCAGCAACCACCTCACGCAAACCCAGGCGCTCAAAAAAGACACCACAAGACCTACCAAAAACAAGGGTGCATCATGCACACTCAAGAGCGCCCGCTCCTTGTACAGACTGTATGCGCCCGCGCCCAGCAGGGTGGGAATGGCCAAAAAAAACGAAAACTCGGTGGCCACTTGGCGACTCAAACCAAGCCACATGCCCCCAATGATCGTCGCCCCCGACCTAGACGTACCCGGCAACATGGCCAAGCACTGAATCAGTCCCACCCGCAAAGCGTCCAGGCCGGACATGGACTCCACATTCAGAATTCGAAAACGATCGTTGGGGTGCTCATCCAAGGCCTTGGGTCGACCCCAGCCTTCCACCCATAAAATAACAAAGCCCCCAAGAATGAAGGTGCTCGCCACCACCCAAGGAGTGAACAAGTGAGCCTTGATCCAATGACCGAAAAGCAGTCCCATGACGACCGCTGGTAAAAAGGCAATCAAGACATTGATCGTCAAGCGCTGAGCCGTTCTTGATTGCGGCAAGGCAAGAACCGTGGTTTGAATCTTCGCCCAAAAAACCAAAACCACTGCAAAAATAGCACCCGATTGAATCGCGATGTCAAAGACCTTGGCTCGTTCGTCGTCAAACTCAATCAAGGACCCCACCAAGACCAGATGTCCCGTTGAGGAAATGGGCAAAAATTCGGTCAAGCCCTCAACCAACCCCATCAGCACCGCTTTTAGCAAAAGTATCACGTCTATGTCCACGCTCAATCCCCGATTCAAAAGTCCTTAAGGTCGCTTGCCGTCACTCTAAGTGGCTCGCACCCAAAGTGTGCCAATTATCCTTTGCAAGAGAGGTCTTTGATGCATGATGACAAAAAAATATACATTTACCCGTCCATGATTGCAGTTATGCACCAAGACAGGCCTAAAATCGAACCATGATCTCCAAAGATACATCTACACCGCATGCTCACCCAAGCTCGCAAGAAGCCGCGTCCAGTCATCCTTTAGAAAAGCCAAGTCATTTTTTACGTCAAATCATTGAGCAAGATTTGGCCAAGGGTGAGTACAGCACACGCAGGTGGGCGGGCTCCCCAGGCCCCAAATCACATCAAGATCAAGGCGCTTTAGATACGGCTGCCATTCGCACGCGCTTTCCTCCAGAACCCAACGGCTACTTGCACATTGGTCATGCCAAAAGCATTTGCATCAATTTTGGTCTTGCACAGGACTATCACGGCGTGTGTCACATGCGCTTTGATGACACCAATCCAGAAAAAGAAGACACCGAGTACGTTAACGCCATCTTGGATGCCGTCAAGTGGCTTGGCTTTGACTGGGACTTGCAAGTCAAGGGCAAAACCGTCTCGCACTTGTATGAGGCCAGCTCCTATTTTGAATTCATGTACTCGGCCGCAGTGGCCCTGATTGAGTCTGGCAAGGCGTATGTCGATGAACAAAGTCCTGAAGAGATGAGAGCAACACGCGGCGACTTCTCAACACCAGGCTCCAACAGTCCCTTTAGAGACCGAAGCCCGCATGACAACCTTGCGCGATTCAAAGCCATGAAGGATGGTCAATTGGCTGACGGCAGCGCCGTGCTCAGAGCCAAGATCGACATGGCCTCGCCCAATTTGAACATGCGCGATCCAGCGATTTATCGCATTCGCCGTGCGCATCACCACCGCACCGCAGACCTTTGGTGCATTTATCCGATGTACACCTTCGCGCACCCCATTGAGGATGCTCTGGAGCAAATCACCCACAGCTTTTGCACCCTCGAATTTGAAGACCAACGCCCCTTTTATGACTGGCTTTTGAACCAGCTCATTGCCTTGAACTTGTTGAGCGCGCCAGCGCCCAAGCAGTACGAGTTTGCTCGGCTGAATTTGACCCATGTGATCACCAGCAAAAGAAAATTGGCACAACTGGTGAACGAACACCATGTGAGCGGCTGGGACGACCCCAGAATGCCCACCATCGTCGGGCTTCGAAGAAGAGGCTATACACCTCAAAGCATCCTTACATTTGTGGAACGAATTGGCGTGACCAAGAGCGAGAGTTGGATCGATTACAGCACCCTTGAGGGATGCCTGCGTGAGGACTTGGAGTTGAAGGCCCCAAGGGCCATGGCGGTCTTGGAGCCCGTGCAGCTGAGCTTGACCAATTGGGGCGAGGTCATGGGCGACGTGCCCCACATAGGCGTGTCGGCCCCCATGCACCCCAATCACCCAGAATGGGGTCAACGTGAGTTTTTATTCAGCCCTGAGCTGTGGATTGAAAAATCCGACTTCGCACCAACCCCACCCAAAGGCTTCTTTAGACTTTTTCCAGGCAACAAAGTAAGGCTTAAATACGGCTATGTGGTTGAGTGCGAAGGTTGTGTGACGAATGAACAAGGTGAAGTGACGCAAGTCTTGGCCAAAATCATTGCTGATACAAAAAGTGGCACACCGGGTGCCAACAGCATCAAAGTCAAAGGCGTGATCACTTGGGTAAGCCAAGTCGACGCTTTGAGCGCCGAGATCAGAATTTACAACCATCTCTTCAACGACCCGCAGCCTGATGCGGGAGGCAAAGACTTTCTCAAGGCCATCAATCCCGACAGCTTAAAAGTTACACATGGCAAACTCGAGCCCAGCTTGAAAGCGATCGAAGCTGGCAAGGGCTTTCAATTTGAGAGACATGGCTACTTTGTAAGCGACCTCAAAGACCACAGAGAACCCTCCCCCGTCTTCAATCGCATCACCGGTTTGAAAGACTCTTGGGCTCCAAGCGCTTGACGTCTCTTGAGCCTGCATCACTAGACTGAAAAAAGCTTTGTTGTGATTTTATTGACCAGGATCAAAGAACCCAGCTGAAGGCGAAAGTACATTGAACATCTGAGAAACTTAGGAAAGCTTCAGATGAAAAAACTCTCACCACTTCACTTCTGCCCCAATCTCCAAGCCCATGTGGAGATCAGCAACGGCTTTGATACTTGCATCACACAACATCAATGCTTTAGCGACGATCCATGCCCCTTGATGAAACAGTTTACTGAGCATCACGATGCACCAAAGCAGAAACTTACCACCCAACCCACAGTCAAGCCTAGCAAACACCAAACCTATTAATCAAGACCACCACTGGAGCCTTTAGCCATGGATCGGTGAAGTCGTTGACTTCATGGTGCAACTCACATCCATCGCGGCAGTGAAAAACAGAGCGCAAAAAACCTACCCGCCTATTTAGCGCCTTGGGTTTCCTCTAAGTTGGCTGACTCTTGGGCACGGATATCCGTGGTCAAAACCCGTCCGTCTTCAAGCGTCATTCGCTTCAAGGCTCCCCCCTTCTTACCATTGCGAAGTGGACTGAACGCCACCACCACTTTATCGCCCACCTTGGCAGAGTTTCGAGTCCAGTTGCTCACCCGAGTCAAATTTCCAGGACTGGTCATCTCCATCAACCAAACCGAGGCTTCCTCACCCTTGATGGAGCCAGAAATAAAAACGGCCACATGAGGATTGGTCCACTGAACCTCTTTGATCACCCCTGTGATGGTGACACTTTGGGCATGATCAAACATGGTTGTTGAGTGATGCGCTTGAGCCACAGGCAAGCCACCAAAGCTCAACAGGATGGAGAGTGCGAGTGCTGCAGATGTATTGTGTTGTTTCATTTTCTGTTCCTTAACGATTATTGAGGAGGAGTTCTATTGCCACCGATGTCCATGGGAATAGGCTCATAAATATCAAAACCCTTGGCGTCTTTTGCAGGCCTAAAACTGCCTTCTAGACAAACACCTTCGACGATATCAAATTTTTGAGCACGCTGCCTAAAAGAGATACGAGTGGTCTTCCAGGGTTTGGTCAACACATGCGGTGCAGTGATCACCAACTCATCGTGCAATTGGTCCTTGCCCACCAAACGAATTCTTTCGGTGATATGAATATCACCATTGTGGGGAACACCTGCTGCCTCACTGACAGCAAAAATAGCTTGTGGCAAGATGGCCACCGTGTCCACCACCAAGGTGTCTCCTTCCCAGTGACCGATAGAATGGCCATGGAAGGTGGGATCTGGATCCACCGGGTGCTTTCTTCCATCGGTATAAATTCGACGCAATCTGTTGCCATCGGATTCACCCAGCATGGTCACGCGACCTGGCGTGAACAACACTTCCATGGAGTTATGAGAAATGAGCATCCAAGCAGGCATGCCCTCGGGTAAGCAATTGACAAACAAAGGAGTCGGTCGACCGGCCTTTTCCTCTGCCAGTTGAAACTTGATGATGTCGGCAATTTCAGGCTTCCAAGGCGGCATGTTGGTCTTGACTTGCTGATCTTGATCCGTGATCTTGGGGTTCCAAATCCCGCTCCAATCGGGTAACTTTGCCAAATCTTGCCAGTCTTTTGCTGAAGGAGTGACGTTAAAACCCGGCTTAGAACCCACTTGCGAGTAACTCAGTGAGGAACTGATCAGTACCGCACCGGTTAAAACGGCCCTCAAAGCTTGATGAACCATGCCCATATTGAACACCTCTATTTTTAATTTGCTAAAACTGGCTCGATGGTGAATCCGATCCAGCGACCACATAAAATAACACCCAACCATACTGTCAAAGAGATCAAGCCCGCCAGCCTAGCTGAGTTTGGGATTTGAGACTGCTGCGACCAGCGGTGATGATCTTGGCTGATCAGGCGCTGAAAAACCAACATGTTGATGCCCGCCAAAACCAAAAGAAACATCTTTGCTTGAAAAAACGCATTTGCAGAATAATTGACTGCATTTGAGATGAACAAAGCTACGCCAGTGATGAGCGCAAAGAAAAAGGCAACCCAAGTGAACGGAAGAAGTTCAGTCGACACCTTGCTGAAATTACTGCGTCTAAAGGTCAAGCCCAGTAAATGCAGATCCACCATGGCGATTGAGCCAAAAACAATCACATCGGACAAGACATGCAGGGACTCGATCATGGGGAAAAGATAGTCGTTTTCACGAACAGCAAACCCAAAATCAGAGTCGTTGAGCAGTTTAAAAATGTCGTTCAAGTCGTTCATGGTGTTCACTCAGAGATAAGCGATCCAGCGACCGGCAAAGACAATACCAACCCATATCAAAATCGACGCAGCGGCCAAGAGCTTTGTGCCCAAGGAAATCTCAACACTTGTGTTGGGAAAATCAGTCGTTGAAAATGCGGTGTGATTGAGATAGCGATAGATGCCTAAAACCAAGAGCAACAAAATCATTTTCAATTGAAACGCATCATTGGCCAAAGATCTAGCGGGCTCAGCAATGATCAAAAAAGTACCGGTGATCAACAAAACGGGTAGGCTGATGATCGCGTTGTAGTTAAAACCATTCAAAAAGAGACTGTCACTGAGTTTGTTGCCAATGAGCCTGAAATTGAACACGAGCATCGCAATGAGAAGGACCGAGATCGCCAAGATATGAAGACTTTGCAAAAAAGCAATCAAGTCGGAATTGTTCTGAATCGCTTGACTCAGTTCCGTGTCTTGAAGAGACTCGCAAAATGCTAGAAGGGCTGCTGATCTCAAGGGGTGTATTGGGGCTAGTAGATTGAATATTTATTCTAAGACCTCTGGGTCTGAACACGAGGGCAGCACAGTCGGTGTATACCCTTATCGTGGATGACACGCTTTTGACTTGAAGGGCAAAAGACCCAAGCATGAACGGATATGAAGAACAATCAATATTAAAATCCATCCTCTTTACCAAGCCCTAAGCCTAAGCCAAAGCCATCCATCACATGCCATCTACTCCGTCCCATCCACTCATCCCCGCTCTTGAAGTTTTAAAACTTTACAGAAAGCATGATTTCACGCTTTTTGACGCTTTATGCAGCCGTCTTGAAAAAGATCCCCAACGTTTGTTTTGTATTTACGCGGGCCAAACTTACACTTGGCAGCAATTTCATGACGATGTCAACAAAGCCGTCTTGCTGTTTCAAAGACAAGGCATCCAAAAGGGAGACCGCTTTGGCGTCATGGCTAGAAATCAATACGCCCATGCAGTCCTTCTTTTTGCCCTGTCCAAGCTTTCCGCCATCATGGTTCCCATCAATCCAGACTTTTCTGTGGGGGAAGCGAGTTATGTGCTCCAACATGCCGATTTGTTTGGCCTGGCCCTTGATGAACACGGTATTGACCATGCCCTGATGGCGCTCAAAGAAAAGAAGCTGAACCCTTGGCTCATCTCACTCGTACAAACCGACAAAGAACTCCCCCAAGAAATCCCTCAATTCAAGGATCTTTTGGATGGCATCACACTTGAATCGGGCTTGGTGCAAGAGGCCTTGGCAGACGACACTTGCATCATCATTTACACATCAGGCACCACCGGGTTTCCCAAAGGCGTGATGCACAGCCAACGCAGCTTTCTTTTGGCTGGTGAAGCTTTTGTTGAGCGCGTTTATCTCCAGCCCAGTGACCGCGTGATGATTGTTTTGCCCATGTTTCACATGAATGCCCTGTTTTACTCTGTCTCAGGCGTGATAGCCAGTGGGTGCGCCATGGTTGTTCAACCTAGATTTTCAGCTTCTGAGTTTTGGATTCAAGCCACTCGCACCCAGGCCACAGTGGTCAACATCATTGAGGCCGCATGCAACATCTTGAAGGCGCGGTCTAGAAGTGAATTTCGTGAGGACCACCAGTTGCGCTGCGCTTATGGCGTAAGACAAAGCGCTCAAACTGCATTTCGTGAGGAGTTCAAAGTCCCGTATTTCGTGAGCGGTTACGGCATGACAGAAATTCCAGGTGTGACGTGCAGCCCCTATGGAGGACTGCAAAAGCCTGGCAGCATGGGGCCTGAGGGCAAACACCCTGATCCAGCGCAAGCGTGGGCAAAATGCAAAGTTGTGGATGAGCTTGGGCAAGAAGTTCCAACAGGCCAAGTGGGTGAATTGATCGTTCAAACGCCCATTGTCACCCAGGGCTATTTCAGAGACGAGGTGCAGACCCAACAAGCGTTCAGAGATGGCTGGTTTTTGACTGGGGACTTGGTCACTTGCGATGAAGATGGTTACTATACCTTCGTCTCTAGAAAGAAAGACATCATTCGCCGTCGAGGGGAGAACATCGCTGGCGCAGAACTTGACCGCGTGGTGCTTGAGCATCCAAGCGTTGCAGAAGTTGCCACCATCGCGGTTGCTGCGGAGCTGGGTGAGGACGAGATTTTGGTCGCGGTGGTGTTGAAAAAAGACGCGCAGATGGGTCACCAAGACGTGGCCAATTGGTGCGCTCAGAAACTGTCTGCCATGAAAGTACCGCGCTTTGTGATTTTCATGGATGCGCTGCCTTACACGCCCACCAACAAAGTGGCCAAGGCTGTTTTGCGCGCCGACACCACTTTAAGACAAAGGGCCGTTGATTTACAGCTCAAACCATCAAGCCCAAGCGTTCTTGCTGAAGGTTCAAGCCTTTAGGCTTGAGCGCCCAAAACAACGGTGGCTTGGCTTGAAAGCACCCCACCGTTGCCGTGCGCCAAGGCCACTTCACACTTGCTGATTTGCCTCTCGCCACACTCTCCTCTAATTTGTCGAGTCGCTTCGATCAACAGCATCAAGCCATACATCCCAGGATGACAATAGGACAAGCCACCGCCGTTGGTGTTGACCGGGCATGAGCCGCCAGGGGAAATTCTCCCCCCTTCAACGAACCGACCACCTTCTCCCTTTGGGCAAAAACCCAAATCTTCTAAAAACAAGAGGGTGTTGATGCTGAACGCATCATAGAGCAAAGCGACATCGACATCCTTCACACCCAACTGGGCCATCTTGAACGCCAAAGGTCCAGAGCGTTTGGCTGCGGTCACGGTTAAATCTGGCATGTTGGAAATGTTCAAGTGCGACAAGGCCTCTCCAACACCCAAGACATAAACGGGTTTTTTCCTCAAGTCTCGAGCACGCTCACTCAAGGTCAGCAAGATGGCGCCTCCGCCATCGGAGACCAAACAGCAGTCTCTGACCGTCAGGGGGTAACTGACCATCTTAGCGCTCAATGCATCTTCAAGGCTCAAAGGCGACTTTTCCCAGGCCGCTGGATTCTTAAGGGCCCATTCTCGTGCAGAAACTGCGACTTGAGCCAGGTGCTCTCGCTTGGTTCCGTATTGGTGCATGTGCCTTGCTGCAGCCATGGCATATGCAGCCGCAGGCAAAAATGGACTGTAGGGGGTCTCATAAGGGTTGTACTCCCTTGGAGACGCAGCAGCACGGCTCACAGATCTCTGGGTACTGCCATAAGTGATCAATGCCACTTTGCACAGCCCTTGCTCAAGCGCCATCATGGCATGCGCCACGTGCGTCATGAAAGACGCGCCTCCAACATGAGAGTTGTCGTGGTAACTGGGCTCAATCCCCAGATACTCTTTCAAGGCCAAAGTTGTGTAGCGAGTTTGGGTGGAGGCTGAAAAGATGCCATCGATATCGGATATTTTGAGGCCACTGTCGCTCAAAGCCCTGAGGGTTGCTTGAACCATCAAGTCAATTGGACTGGTCCCCGGTGCGCACAAGCCCAAATCCGACTCTGCGGCACCCACGATGGCCACACTAGCTCGCTTGAGGGCCATCATGTTGAATCTCCTTTGACAAAGACGGGCAAGGCACGACCCTCGGCGTCTTTGCTCATTTTCAGTTTGACGCGCAGACCAATGCTCACTTGTTCAGGCGGCATCTCCTCGACTCGGCTCATCATCCGAAAACCTTCGTCCAAATCGATCAAGGCGATGTTGTAAGGCTCAACGCCTTTCAAATAAATCACGGATGTGGAATACACCGTGCCCTCACCCTTTGAAATGTTCCAACTCAAAGTTTCACCCGTGACAGGAGCCACAATTCTGGGATAAAAAACCGCTTGACCGCTGGGCGTGACTTGGTAGGCCAATTTGCCTTCCTCACAAAAACTTTTAAAAATACCTAGGGGGGACTCCGTGGTCAAATTGAATTCACTCATGTTAAAACGCTCCGTGTGTATCGATCATCTCTTTGCGGTGAGATGCTCATGAGGCTTGCGCCGACTCTCTCATCTTTTCAAGTTGATCTCTTGCGTGAAGCGTCAACTTGTCAAGGCAGCGCTCAAAAACAACTCTCTCTTGCAAGCTCAGTACTTTGAGCAAGGTCTCGTTGCGATCAACAGCACTGGGAAATGCACGCTCAAAGGTGGTTTGTCCCTTGGGTGTTAGAAAAAGCAAGATGCCTCTTGCATCCTTGGCATCAATCACGCGCTTAAGATAACCGCGCTCAATCAATGAGGAGACCATGCGACTGGCTTGACTTTTATCGACATCCACCTCAATGGCCAAGCGCTGCAAAGATACTTTTTCCAGTTGCCCCAAAAGACCAATGATTCTCCACTCTCTGGGTGCAAGTTGAAACTCCACTTGGTTCAAATGGGATGCAATTTTGCTTGACAAGTTTGCCAGCAAGTTAAGACGGTACGTCAGTAAGTCTTTGAATTTTTTCGCTATCATGAATCAGATACGGTGTAGTTGAATTGATCTAACTCCTAGGAGCCAAACGCCAAAGCTCAATCGCGTGCTCTCT
>Ga0209829_10001132_pt1 | contig 22412 bp, 14 predicted proteins | sample C_140205_EF_Meta_FD_187311 | JGI IMG/M metagenome (GOLD analysis project Ga0209829, IMG submission 187311) | Freshwater microbial communities from Lake Croche, Canada to study carbon cycling - C_140205_EF_MetaG (SPAdes) (version 2) | ecosystem: Environmental > Aquatic > Freshwater > Lake...
AACTCGCATCCTTGGGCCTCGCTCCCGACCGCGTGCTGCTTTCCTGCGCCAAAGGGATCGAAAAGGCGAGCGGTGACCGGATGAGTGAGATCCTCCGTGAAATTTTCCCAAAAAACCCAATCGCGGCGCTGTCCGGACCCAACCACGCCGAGGAAATTGCCACTGGCCTCGCGACCTGTGCGGTCATCGGCTCCGAAGATCACGACCTCGCGGTGAGACTGCAGGACCTCTTCACCCTGCCTCACTTCCGCTCCTACACCAGTGACGACCTCGCTGGCATCGAACTTGGGGGCGCAGTGAAAAACGTCTATGCCATCGCCGCAGGCATGGCCCACGGACTGGGTCTCGGCGACAACGCGGTGGCCGCCCTCGTCACCCGTGCCTTGGCGGAGATGACCCGCCTCGGCACCGCTCTCGGTGGTCGAATGGAGACCTTCTCCGGTCTCTCAGGCGTCGGTGACCTGATCGTCACCTGTTTCTCCGAGCACTCGCGCAATCACCGGGTTGGTCTCGCACTCGGCCAGGGCAAAACACTCGAGGAAGCCGTCGCTTCGCTCGGGATGGTCGCCGAAGGCGTCCCCAATACTCTTTCCATCCACGATGCCGCCCGCAAGGCTGGTGTCCGGACGCCGATCATCGACGCCGTTTACAGCATTCTCTATCAGGGCAAGCCCGCCCCGCTGGCGATGCACGAACTTCTCACCCGCGATCCACGCCGCGAACACAGCTGATTCATGAAAGAAATCCTCGACCTATTCCTGCACCTGCAGGACCACCTCACCAGCTTCACCAGTCAATACGGCTCATTGGTTTACGGACTGCTGTTTCTCATCATCTTCTGTGAAACGGGTCTGGTGATTACACCCTTCCTGCCAGGCGACTCGCTGCTGTTCGCGATCGGTGCCATCGCCGCCGATCCGAAATCCGGCATCAACGTCTGGATCGCCGCGATCGTGCTGCTGACCGCCGCTACCCTGGGCGACACCACCAACTACTGGATTGGTCGTACTTCTGGAAATTTCCTGATCCGCAAGTTCCCAAAGATCGTGAAGCCGTCCTACCTTGAGAAGACCAACAAGTTCTTCGAGACCTATGGCCGCAAGACCCTGATCCTCGCCCGCTTCGTGCCGATTGTGCGGACCTTCGCCCCTTTCGTGGCGGGCACCGGCGCGATGCCGTTCCGCCGCTTCATTTCATTCAGCTTCATGGGATCGCTGCTATGGGTCGGCCTGATTCTGCCGGCCGGATGGTTCTTGGGCGGCATTCCGGTCGTGAAACAGCACTTCGAGATCGTCGTCCTTGCCATCATCGGGATCTCGGTGTTGCCGATGGTCATCGAGATCCTGCGGGCAAAGATGAGGAAGTAGAGCGACTTTGAAAGCTACTGGAGGGGCGGCAGGCCAGTTGCAGAACGCTGGCCCCCTTCACCAGGCGAACCCGCCCCACACTCAAATTGAAAACTTGAGCGACTTCTACCGGCTCAGATCCTCCTGATACATCAGCTTGAATCCGCTTTGATTCAGAACGCTGATCGCGAAGTCGTAATCCTCGACGTGCATGGCCAAGAGTGACTGGCCCTGCGGTCCCGGCATGAGCGAGTAGGCGAAGTCGATGTTCGTTTCCGCCCCCATCAGGTGGTCGAGACACTGCAAAAGCCCGGGCCCCGACTCCCGCAGCGCGATCACCAGGACATCACAGTTGGTGTGCGGAATGCCCTTCTCGATGAAGATATGCTCAGCCGTGTCCGGATCACTGAAAATCATCCGGGCAATCGTGGCATCGCGCGAATCCTGAACGCTGAGGCCGAGCACCTCGATGCCATTGCCGCGCAGCAGTTTCACGAGGGCCGCGAGCGCTCCCACGCGATTCGGCAGCATGATGGCGAACTGGCGGACAGGAGAGCCGCGGTGGACGATGGTGGGAGTTTCCATGAAATGTTAGATAAATGAATCAACCGCGGGGGCCGCGCAAGGGAAGCGTCTCGGTGACGCCGGTTGTGGTGTTCTCCACCACGATCTGGTTGGGACGGACATCGGAAATCGTGTAGCGGTTGCCATCGCTGCCAGTGAAGTGCTGGCCGGGAGAAGCCATGAAACGTCGGCCGGTCGATTGATCTTCCACCAGGGCCACCGGATCGTGGGCACTGGCAGGAACCCCGGCGATGAACTCGCGGCGGACCCCGGTGGCGGAGTCTTCGAACTCGACAACGGAGACCTCGGTGGGCTTGCCGAAATTCTCCTTGCCGCTGTGCATCTTGCGGCGGAGGCCGACGACCTTCAGCCGCGATCCCGGAATCGACTGACCCTCGTTCAAACTGACTTCACGGGGGCTGACGCCGCGAAGCTTCAGATGGGCGCTGCCATTCTCAACGTGGGTGATCTCGATCGGCAGTTCGCGCTGACGGTATGAGCGCATCACAAGGCCGACGGGCCTGGCTGACGTGGCGGGTGACGGTCGTGACTCAGCAACACCGGAAGAAGAAGAGCCGGCACGCACCTCTGCAGCGACCTCGCTGCCACCACTCGCCGCATCCGGGCTCGGACCGAGGTTCTGGCCCTCTAGAGTTGTTAGAGCCGCATTGGCACCTGCCGCCTGTCCATGAGCGGGAGCGTTTCCGCTGCCGGAGGGAATACCAGGGGCCTTCAAGGCACCATCGAGAGAGCTCGCCATCTCCGTGCCAATCTGCACGTCAGATTGAAGCGCGAGTTCACCCTCTTTCGGCTCAACCGCGATCAATTTCGCGATTTCGATATGCCCCGCCGCCGTCGCGAGATCCATCGAGGTATGGCCCTCTGGGTCGGTGGTGAAACGGTTCGAACCAAGGTCGATCAACAGCTTCACCGCTTCGGCATGTCCATTCTCCGCTGCCACCATCAAGGCGGTCCGCCCGTCGTCCATGCGGGCATAGATGGAGCCGCCGTACTTCGTCAATTCATCGATCACCTTCGTTTGCCCCAACAGCGCGGCGGTGAGCATGGCGGCATCCAGATCCTCCCGATGATAGACCGCCAGATCGCCGATCGCATCGGCGCGGCCTTCCTTCACGGCCAGCATCAGTGGATTAAAGCCTTCGGTGTCCTTCGCCCGCGGGTTGGCTCCCTGCTTCAGGAGATAGCGCATCATCTCGAATCGACCGGTCCGGATCGACTCGAGCAAGGGCGTCCGCCCCCCGGCACCCGGTTCGTCGAGATCGACCTTGTGATCGAGAAGGAACTTGACGGACTTCAGTGCCCCCGCCGCGGCGGCGACGTGGAGGGCTCCATTACCCTCGGCGGTCTTCAGTCCGATCTGGAATCCGCCCTTGAGGAACATTGCCAGGGCGGTGGGATTGTCGTCGGAACTTGCACGAAACCAGTCGTTGGCCGTGAGTTGGTAGCCAGCATCAGCGAGGTTGTCGCTGGAGACCTTTTTCTGCCCACCGCAGCCCGCCAGCGCGACCCCAAGGATCAACAGCAAGACGTGACGGACTCCGAACCAACTACCCTTCATGACGGAGGGATATACTAAGGTTCGCTTAACAATTCAACCCGGAACCCGCCTCTGGGGAAATTGACAGGATCTCGCAGCCCTGGTCGCCGAAACAGAACCGAACCTCCTGTCCGCAAAGCCTTGCCCCGTATAGCTTCTCCTCCCGATCTACCTGCACCGCCGGGCGGGGGTCTTGGGAAAGACATTCCAGAATCAGTGCTCTGGCCCGCAGCGGAAGGGCCTCGAATGCCCCAAGCGCATCTGCATTCACCGAAACCGGAACTTCCGACGGAAGAGTATCCGCAAAGCCTGCGGCCGCCTCAGGCAAGGCGTCGGTAAAGGGCAGGTAGGGCTTGATATCGAAGATCGGAGTCCCGTCGATCAGATCGAGACGCCCGAGTTTCAACAGCGGTCCGTCCTGACCATACTCGATGCCCTCGAGCTTCACCAGCGAGAGTCCGAGACCATTCGGTCGGAACGTCGATCGGGTCGCGAAGACCCCTACCCGCTTGTTGCCCCCGAGGCGCGGTGGCCGAACGGTCGGCGACCACCCTTGCCCTGCCGTGGCATGGAAGCCGAAGATCAACCAGAGGTGTGAGAACTCGGAAAGCTCACGCACCATCGAGGGATCGCGGAACCCTTCATAAAACGTCAGCTCGCCCCATGAACTGGGACATAACACCGGCTGACGCGGCACCGCGAACTTGTCACCAAAACAAGTACGAACGGTGCCAATGGGAGTGATTTCCACGGGCTTGGGCCGGACTCAGTGGGTTTTAAAGTGTATGCTGCCTCGGAGATGGCCACCCTCACGACGGACGTGCGCCGTGATCCCCTCGAAATCCGCCAGTGCGACGAGGGCCTTCTCCACGTTCTTCTTGTTGTCCGTGAACTCATCCAGCGCCGTCTCCTGATCGGCAAACACCAGCGCGGAATTCGCATCGACAAGCTTCATCCAATCCGTGGCGAAGCTGCGCAGCGGATCGAGCTTCACGTGCATGTAGAAACCGGTCCGGTTGGAGCTTTCTTTTCCGGCGGCGGCAGCGAGTTCCAGCGCCTGAAGCTTCGAGGACGAAGCCACGAACCACTTGTCACCCACGGTCACTGAGGGTACGAAGTCATCGTTGCAATAGGGTAGCGACATGAACCAGGTGGTGAAGCCGTTCTTTTCCGAACTCATCGGCTTCTGCATCGGGATATCCTTGCCAGCCATCTCGCTCACGGACTTGAGGATGCGCGTGGTGGACTCGTTCATCTTGTCCCACGAGGCGGAGAGCTTGCTACGATCAGTCACGGGCGCGATCCACGAGGCGCGGATGAAACGCCCCTTGTCGACGAGCACCTGTGGAATTCCAGGGATCGCCGGAACAGTGCCTTTGAAATCAACGACGAGCGCGGACTCGTTGCCAAGGCCGTTCGAGAGATCGCCGCGCAGCCCGTCGAGCAGCGCGAGGCTGTCGGTGCGGAACTTGTCGTCGAAAATCTTCATGCCGTCCTTGAATTGCTTGAACGCCTCGGCCGCGATCGGTGCCTCGGCCACCTTCTTGGTCATGGCGTAGGCGGTTTCGACCAGCGATTCGGCGTAGGCTTTGGCCTTGGCGTCATAGGTGGCATCCGAGGTGAAGTTCGCGAACAGCAAGACGTCATCCGGATTCCCCAGGCTGGCGAGAGTCGACGGGGTCTTCCAATCGATCGCACCGGCGTCGCTGCCTCCGAAGGTTTCAATCTTCAGTCCCTGTTCGAAAAACGACACCATGCCATAGGTGTCGGTGCTCGACAGCTTGGCGAGTGCCTGCTCGCGTTCGCCGACGAGCTCCAGCAGCGACTCGATGTCACGGGTGTCGCCAAGACCGTCTTCACCCGCCAGTCCGTCACGCATCCCGGCAGTCAGGCCGGTGAGCGTGCCCATGGCGTCATGGAGGGTTTCCATCATCCCGTCGGAGCCGTAAAGCAAGGCGGTCAGTTCCTTGGACGCATAGGCGTCAGTAAAGGAGAGCGCACCGGTTGACGCGAGCGAGTCCTTGGCATCCGCCACGAGTTGGCAGTCCTCGATCGAGGAGCCAAAGAACACGATCACATAGTCACCCAGCACGCCGGAAGCCGCGATCAGGTTCTTCTTCGCAATGGCGGCGAGATACTGGTCGGTCAACTCGGCTCCGACTTGCTTCTCCATCTTCCCGCGTTCCTCCCCGAGGGACTTGGCGACCTTCTCACCGAGCAAGCGATAGCCGCTGAACTTCACCCCGGCGCGCTCGAACTCGACGGGCTCGACCATTTCATCGGCTTCTGCCATGTATTCGACCACGGAGGCGACTTGCTGGGCGACCTGTTCGCGGCTGGCCTCCAGCGTCTTGAAGCCGACATAGACCGGCGGCATTTGCATTTTTTCAAACAGTCCCACACCCGACTGCGGATCCTTCATGACCTCCAGCAACGAGTTCATCTGGGCCTCGGAAACACCCGACGAGAAGTCATCCAAATTGTTACTCTTCGCAGCTGCGAGGAGGAGCTTGGTCATTAGCTTGAATTGGAAGTAATTGGATCGCCGGGATACGGTGATCAGATTGCCGGTCTGGTTGCTCGTGCCCTTGCCGGTAGCGAGGAACACCTCCTGGCCCAGCAGCTCTTCTGGTCCGGAGACTGGCTCTTCAAGGGCGGGCGTGTCCTCCGCGGGCTCATCCGCAGGCTTCGCAGCGCGCTCATCAGCGGCCTTGGCGGTGGGCTTGTCAGCGGCTTTCTCAGCGGGCTCTGCGACCGCGTCACCAGCAGGCTCGGTAACAGGTTCGACGATGCCCGCCTCCCCCATGCCGCTGGCTTCGGCGATCAGCTCCCAGACCTTCGTGCTCTTGAAGCGCGTCTTGATCTTGGACCCGTTGTAAACCGTGATGAGACTCTCCGTATCCTTCGGCAAGTGGCCGACGATTCCGAACTTCGCCGCGCGCTGATCCGCATTCAGTGCTGGGACCACCGGGGCAGCAGGCTCTGGCGGCACCAGGGGTGCTGGGGGCACCACGGGAGCCACGGGTGCTGCCGGGTCGGCGGCTTTGGGAGTGGAAGCCTCCGCCGGAGGTAACTGCTTCTTCTGGCAGGAGCCGCACACCATCACGATTGCCGGAACAGCCAGCCATAAAAAACGCAGTTTCATACGGCCTCCCTGCTAACAGTGAACATGCCATTTTTGCAAGAACAATGGCCTGGTAGCATCAGCTGGCAGAGGCCAAAGGTGATTTCCGCGAATCTTGGTTTTCAGCCGCTGACAATTCGCTACCGTCACTGCCTATGGCAAAGGGATATGAAATCCATCACGCGCGCAATCTCGCCCTCCAGGCCCTCGGCAAGGACCTCGCCCGCCGCGCAAAGTCGAAATGCGAGCTCACCGGAGTCTCCGGCGTGCCACTGCAGGCCTACGAAGTGCCGCCGGTTTCTGAAGAACCGGAACTCGACCGCACCCTCTTGATTTCCGAAGATTGCCACGCCGCGTTGGAGCGGCCCGCCACGCTGGTCGGGCAGGAATGGCGCCGCCTCGCCGAGACCGTCTGGGCGGACATGCCGGCGATCCAAGTGGTCTCATGGCGAATGCTCAGAGTACTCGCTGTCAAGGAGGACTGGGCGCGCGAGGTTCTGGAGGCCGTCTTTCTCGATCCCGAAGTCCAGGCTTGGGCGGATGCCGTGCCGCTGATGCCCTGAACCCTGCAACTTCCGCGCACTTGCCGGGTTTCACCCGACGATCATGACAAGTGCCGGAATCGCCGCCCGACCACCGCTGGCAATGGCTGACGAGGAACCACCCAGCGCACCCCGCGCGGAATCGATCGACGCGGTGCTGATGGCGCGTGCCGGTCTGGGCGACCATGCGGCTTTCCGCGAACTGGTCGAGCGACATCAGAATGCGGTGATCGGCACCGTGGCGAAAATGCTCGGTGATTCCACCGAAGCCGAGGACATCGCCCAACAGGTGTTCATCCGGCTCTGGCGGCACGCGAAAAATTACCGGCCCGAAGCGAAATTCACCACCTATCTCTTCACGATCGCGCGCAACCTCGTCTTCAATGAAAGCCGACGCCGCAGCCGCAAGAAAGAGGTCTCCATCGAAGAGCGCGAGGAAGCCGCCAACTTTCATGTCGTGGCCGCTTCGGAACGAGAACCCGATGCCGCTCTGCTGCAAGGTGAGCTTCAAAAGGCGGTCGATCAGGCCATCGCCTCCCTTCCTGAAGCCCAGCGGGTGGCCGTCATTCTCCGCCGCTACGAGCAGATGCCCTACGAGGAAATCGCGAAAGTGCTCGAGCTCTCAGTGCCCGCCATCAAGAGCCTGCTGTTCCGCGCCCGCACCACACTCCGCAACGCCCTGCGCGATTACCTGGATGATTGAACGCTGATGTGCCACCGACCGGACTCGAACCGGTACGGGAGTTGCCTCCCAACAGATTTTAAGTCTGCGGCGTCTACCATTCCGCCACGATGGCTTTTCAGGGCCGGGATGAAAATGCCGATTCATCGACCGGAGTCCAGCCTCATGAAGCGGGCGCTGCTATAAATCCGGGTGAATTTTCCCGTGCAGGGAGGCTTGGGATTCTGCTAGTTCCTCTTCCCACATGGCACGTTACCCCACTCGGTTCCAACAGAAGACCCTATGGAATGCGGCCACCGGGGTCGGCATTCTGGTGCTCGGTGCGCTCCTTGTCGGGCTGATCTCCCTGATCGGGCAGCTATTTAGCTTCCTGCAACCGGTGCTGGTGCCCCTGCTGGTGGCCGGAATCATCGCCTACCTGCTCGATCCGGTCGTCCGCCTGATGGAAAGGCGCGGCATGAAGCGCCTGTGGGCCGTGACCACCGTGTTCGTGCTGATGCTGATCACCGCCTCGCTGCTTGCTCTGGCGCTGATGCCCGCGGTGCAGCGGATGCGGGAAATGGTGAGCCCAAAGCCCATCGCTTCCTCGGCAACCCATGCTCCAATAAGCGATGACTCCCCGGACGCCCATTTGGTGCCGCAACTCGCACGCTTCCTCCACAAGGCGAAAGCTGACAACGCCCGCAACCCGATCGGCTGGTCCCTCACTGAGACCGACGATGCAGGCGAGACCCTCGTGCCTGCGGCCGACGTAAATGTGGATAAGGACAAGATCGACTTCTTCTGGAAGACCCGGGCGGGCCGCATGGTCTTCGAATCAAAAGGCACGATCCTCGAAACCGGCCGCCGCTGGCTCAGCACCGGGACAAGCAAGGTCCTCGGGTTCCTCGGACTCGTACTCGGCATGATCATGGTCCCGGTTTACCTGTTCTTCTTTCTCAAGGACTCCGCCTCGATCCGCGATCACTGGCATGACTACGTGCCGCTCAAGGCCTCGCGCTTCAAGACCGAGCTGGTTGACACCCTGAAGGAAATCAACCGCTACCTGATCTCATTCTTCCGCGGACAGATGCTGGTCGCGATGATCGACGGCGTGCTCGTCGGCATCGGCCTGGAGATTTTCCAGCTCCCCTATGGATTCCTGATCGGGATCTTCATGGCGGTGTTGGGCGTTGTTCCCTACATCGGCAATATCCTCTGCCTCATTCCCGCCTGTATCATCGCCTACCTCCATGCCCAAGGCGGTGCGGCCCCGTTCGATCTCTCGCCGATGGGCTATGTCTTTGGCGTGCTGGCGATCTTCGTCAGCGTGCAGCAAATCAATTCGCTCGTCACCGCGCCGAAAATCGTCGGCGACTCCGTCGGACTTCATCCGCTGACCGTCATCTTCTCGATGCTGTTCTGGTCGCTGGTACTCGGTGGCTTCGTTGGCGCCCTGTTGGCAGTACCGATGACAGCCGCCGTGAAAGTGCTCTTCCGTCGGTATATCTGGGAACGCCAGCTCCGCGAGGATCAGAGCATCTTTGATGATGAGGTAGAGATATAGATTTCGTTCGCAAGGACCTTGTACTTCGGTGGGAAACGCATTGCCACAGCGCTTTCAGATGCGGGAGAAACGTTCATCCGGCCTCGTCGGCTTGCCGCCTTTACACTTACGCGCGAAATGGGTTGAAGATTAAGAATAGGTGCTTGAGAAGCGCCGCCACGAAACAAGAAGAGCCAGGGTGCCCCCCGGCTCTTTAGATGATCCATTCAGGCGAAACCGGCTCAGCGTCCCTTCTGGAGATCCTTCATCTTTTGTTTGAGATCCTCCTGACGCTGCAGTTGTTGCTGACGGGCCGCGTCCTGAGCCCGGGCCTGATCGGCTGCCTGCTGTTGGGCGCGCTCCTGCATCTGCTGGCGGATTTGTTCTTGAGCCCGCTGCTGTTGCTCGGCTCGCTCCTGCATTTGCTGACGGGCTTGCTCCTGCTGCTGGGACCGCTCCTGCATCTGCTGGCGGGCTTGTTCCTGCGCCTGCTGTTGCTGCTGCAACTGGGCCTGCCTTGCTGATTCTGACTGACGCTGACGCTCCTGCATCTGTTGCTGTTGTTGGGCGGCGTCGATCTGTTTCTGCCGGTCTTCCTGCATCTGGCGGAGCTTGTCCTGCTGGGCTTGACGGGCCTGCTCAATCTGGGCGGCTTGGGCCTGCTGAGCCTGTCGGGCCTGGCGGGATTCCTCGGCGCGCCGAGCGACATCCTCCTTCATTTTGGCATTGGCGGCATTGGCCTTTTCCTGCTGCTCGAGAAGCGCCTGCTGGCGTTCGGCAGCGACGACTCTGGCCTGCTCCTGTTGCTCGCGCAGGCGATCCGCCACGCTCGGGCCCGGGTTGTCAGTGCCGGGGTCCCTCGGCTTGTTGTTCAAGCGATCCGCCATTTCCTGACGACGCCTTTCCGCGTCGTCCCTGGCTTGCTCTTGCTTGTCCTTGAGTTCCTTCTGGCGCTGTTCCGCAGCCATCCGGTTCTGCTCCTGTTGCTCGCGCAGACGATCCGCCACGCTCGGAGCTGCCGGGTCCGTGCCGGGGTACTTCGGCTTGTTATTGACGCGGTCCGCCATCTCCTGGCGACGCTTCTCAGCATCGTCCTTGGCTTGGTCTTGCTTGTCCTTAAGTTCTTTTTGGCGCTGTTCCGCGGCGATCCGGTTCTGTTCCTGTTGCTCGCGCAGACGATCGCCCACACTCGGGGCTGCTGGGTCAGCTCCGGGGTCCTTCGACTTGTTGTTCACGCGATCCGCCATTTCCTGGCGACGCTTCTCGGCGTCATCCTTGGCTTGGTCCTGCTTGTCCTTGAGATCCTTCTGACGCTGCTCGGTGGCGAGACGGTTCTGCTCCTGCTTGTCGCGCAGCGCTTGCATGGCAGATCCAGACGGCTGGGCTTCCCGCTGGGCGCGGAGCTTTTCAAGCGTCTCCTGCTGGCGTTGCTTGATCGACGTCTGACGCTCGGCGAGCACGACCTGAGCCTTCTGTTTCGCCTCCTGCTGGTTCTGCTGCAGGAGCGCGAGCCGTTGTTGTTGCAAGGCCTGTTGTCCCCCGAGCTTCTCGACAGCGGCGGCAGCATTCGCCCGACGCTCAGCCTGGGCCGCGCGGAAGCGTTCCAAGTAGCTCGATTGCACGCCACCCTCGCTGCGCTCCACTTGGAGGTCCCGCCAAGTGTCGCGGACCGAAGCCGGACGCAGGGCGTTGTTCCAAGCCGCGTTGACTGTCGGGGCGTAGATATTGAGTTGGTTGCCGACGATGGAAGGACGTCCGCCGGGACGGTTCACATCGAAACGATTCACATTGAGCTGATAGAACGGCATCGGGCGACCGAGCCGTTGATTGATGTCGCGATAACTCAAGCCACCGCAGTTGAACTGATTGTTCTGGAACGTGATGTTGGTGATGTTGGTGGTGTAACCGCACCATTCGCGGTTCTGCGTGTAGGGCAGGCAATGGCCGTGGATCGGTCCACCGAAGTTGTTGATCGCAACAAAGCTGAACCAAGCAGCACCGATGCCGAGCTCGAGCTCGACCGTGCTGCCCCAGTTGTGGTGTGCATAGCCCATGCTCTCCGGTGGAAGCGGAGCCCAGCCGACATGGCGGTCGCCGGAACGCCAGCAGACCCAGGCCGGTGCCCATTCCTCACCGGGAATCCACACCCAGCCACGACCGCTGCACAATGCCCAGCGACCATAATGATAAGTGGCCCAGCCGAAGCGTTCGTCAGACATCCACGTCCAGCCGCGATTGCTGCACGCCCACCGACCGACCGTGTAGGGTCTCCACGAAACATCCCGCACCACCGTGGGCTGCCAAACGTAACCATAGTCGGGGGTCTGGAACCACGAGCCATCGTTGGAAAGCTGGTCATAGAACACGTTGTAATCGCTGACCGGTTGGGAGTTTGGAATCTCCGGAGTCGGATCGAGGTCCGGAATCGCCTCGCGGCCGGCAAGTTCGAGCTCGCGATCGTTGAGCATCTGCTCGCGTCCGCCGAGGCTGGATTCGCGCTCGGAAAGCCCCCCCTCGCGCGTGGCGAGGGCTTCCTCACGCAAGCGGAGCTTTTCAAGATCGGCGTCGGCGTTTTCCTGGTTGCGACGCTCGAGCTCATCCCGGGCATCCTCGATTTTCTGTCGCTCCAGCGCGATCGCGTCGCGCTCGGCATTGAGCTTCTGCAGTTCCAACTCGGTGCGCAGAGCGGCTTCGTTCTCGCGGGCCTCGCGGACCTGACGTTCCAGATCGGCCTTGGCGGCATCGGCTTGGAGATCGGACTTGTTGCAAGCAGTCGCGGCAAGCACCGCGAGGGTGGCGAATGAAATCAATCGGGCGGGTTTCATGGGATGTGGCGATGTGTCTCTATGACGAATGACACAGGGGCGCCTATTCATCAAACTTTTCACAATTTAACCGTCCAGTCGCGAATGAGCCTAAAAACCCATCCCGCCCCAATCACCGATCACTCTCCTCACTGATCACCCTCCCCCACTCACCCGCTGGATAAACCAAATCCCTCCCATCACGATCACGATCCCCGACATCACCGGCATCGCGTATTTCTCGAAATCCGAGCGCTTCCGCAGCTTCAGCAAGATCGGCAACACCAGCGCCACCAGCGTCAGTTGGCCGGTCTCCACCCCGAGGTTAAAGGTGATCAGCGGCCCCATGATCGACTGACCGTTCGAACCCAGACCAATGCCTTTCAGTGCGCTTGCAAACCCCAGCCCGTGCACCAGCCCGAACGCGAAAGTCAGCACGGCCCGACGTCTCGGCTCCACCTTGAGGAATAAATTCTCCACGCCCACGAACACAATCGACAGGGCAATAAACGACTCCACCCACAGCGACGGCAGCTTCACCAGATCCATGGCCGCCAGCGCCAGCGTGATCGAGTGCGCCAGCGTGAACGCCGTGATGATGATCAGCATCGGCCGGACCGAGCGGCAGGCCAGCACCAATGCGAACAGGAACAGCAAGTGATCGTAACCGGTCAGGATGTGCTCGATTCCAAGCAGGAAATAGCGGACCAGCCCCACCGGCTCCGCCACTGGCAGCGGGCCAGCGATGCCTGGGCCGCACTTCGCCGGGTAAAAGGTCAATTCCGGATCCGCCCTCACGATCACCTTTCCCGCCAAGGGCTCCGCGTCCTCAGTCACCGGTCCCGCCGACTCATCGAAGGCGCTCATCGTGCCGTTGCTCCGTGGCCCTAGCGTGCGGAAAAACAAGGCCTTCACCGTCACCGGCCACTTGGTCGGCCGATCGTAGTCCAGAGTGAATTCCGCTGCCCCATCTTGATTAAATCCCGCATCGATCTTCCTCAGCACCATCACCTCGCCGTCCGCCGTCACCTCCAGCAGCTTCGAGGATTCCTCGAATAGCAACTGCACCATCTGCTTCCGACCCTCCTCGTCGTCGAACTGCGGCACGCGGTCCCCCAGCAGCATCCACGTCATCTCCACCGCCATCTTCACCACCACCCGCATCCGCTCCGATTGCACGTGGATCTCCGTCGAGTTCTCAAATCCCACATGCCCCAGCGCTGCACCAGCGCAGCCCAGCCACGCAAAACCAAGAACCAGCAGTCTGAAAGGGCGACGCACCCCGGAAAGATCCCCACCCGACCCACACTCGACAACCAAATTAGAAGGACTTCAGAAGTATCGGCTTGGTTGGCTAGCCACTGACCCTCAGTTGGGCGTAAATGCCAATCCCGCAGATCACAAACTTCCCTTGCATGGGAGGGCGAAGTGTCAGCGGCCCTTTTCTCGGCCATCGATGCAGGAAAGGGAACTCTCCCGCAACTACTCGAAGCCAGGCTTACGGATCGTGCTGAGCAGGATGATCTCGTTCTCGCTCAGGATGGTGCCGAAGTTCGAAAGACCGATAGCGTTCAAGCGGGGAATCGAATTCAGAATCAATCATGCGCCGCAACGGGGACGCCCCGATGAATTAAGAATCCCCCTCTCCCCTGCTTCCGGCAATCATTTCCGATCCGCGCCGTCCTACTTCTCCTTGCCAAGCCCCTGCCGCAGCAGTAACACTCCGCGCCGCGCCGCAAGGTGCCTCGAGGGAAAGGTCCCGTAGTCCAACGGATAGGACGATGGCCTCCGAAGCCGTAGGTAGTGGTTCGATTCCACTCGGGACCATTCCTTGAAAACACGCTGAAAACCGATTGGCGTATAAGGATTCCAGCAAATCGCTGGTTCGGGTGCCGAGAATGTAAACGCACAAAACGAAACTCTGTTCGGGTTGCCCTTGGTTACCGGGCCTATCCGATCAAAACAGCCCCGGACCGATCACCCGGCGATCCAGCAACTCTAACTGGATCTCCTGCCGACGATCCGCGGAGGCGGGTAGGACATCCCGGGCGGCTTTAATTCGGAACGAGAAAGTGCTTGAGCAGCGATGGATTGCTGTCCAGACCTGAGCGCGGGTGTCCGCTGATCCATGGATCCTCCAGTCAAATCTGTAAGAGTGAAGCGGCTGTTCGCGGTCGTCGCGCCATTCGCGTGGCTGGCTTTGCTGGCTTTCGCGGTGTGGATGTTAGGACAGGAATGGGGCGGCTTTCATCTGAATGAACTCGATGCCGCGCTGCGCCGGATCGGATTCTGGCATGTCGGAATCGCGCTGCTGCTCACGGCGGCGAGCCTGCTGTGCAATGCCTCGCTGGACCTGGTGGCCCTGCACTGGCTGAAAAAGGATTTGCCGGCCGGAAAGGTGCTAGGCACCGCCTTGATCGCCGGCTCGTTCAGCATGAATGGCGGTGGAACCATCCTTGGCGGCGGTGCGATCCGCCTGCGTTTCTACGGCCAATTCGGCCTCGGCGGTGCAGAAATCGCCAGAATAACCGGTTTCCTGCTGGTCGCCGGCTGGCTGGGCCACGCGTTGTTAGCCGGGGTAATGATGTGCTGGTCGCCCCCGACGCTGGACTGGCTGCCGGTCGCGCTGGGGCGTGGGATCGGGGTGGTTTTATTGATTTCCTGCGGGATGCTCTGCGTTTTTTCCGCAACGGGCTTCCGGGGGAAGGCGATCTCGTTTCTGCCGCCGTGGCGCTTGTTATTGGCGGCGATGCTGGTGTCCGGCTTTGACTGGTTGTTCGCCGGACTGGCGCTGCGGGTCTTCCTGCCTGCGGAAATTTCCACACCGGCGTTCCTGGCGGCAACGGCGCTGGGTCAGGCGCTAGGGGCGGCCAGCCATGTGCCGGGCGGTCTCGGCGTGATGGAGGTTTCCATCACCCGGTTGGCTGCGGGCATGGTGACGCCATCCGTCATCGCGGGAGCGCTTCTAACCTACCGGCTGACCTACTATCTGATCCCGTTCGTGCTCGCGGTGGCGGCGGTGGGCGCCCGGGAAATCTGGGCCAAGCGCCATTGGGCGAAGCTCACGGTGGACAGTACCAGCCGGGCGTGGTCAGCCATCGCTCCCCGGTTGGCGGGGATGAGCGCTCTGGCCGGCGGCTTCGTGCTGATGCTTTCCGCGACCACCCCGATGGAGTCCCAACGCAAGGTGGTGCTGCAGGAATTTATCCCGCTGCCGTTTGTTGAGGCCTCCCATTTTCTATCCAGCATCGCGGGCACGGTGATGATCGTGGTCGCCAGCGGGCTGCTGCGGCGGGTTCGTGCCGCGTGGTGGATCGCGGTGCTGATGGCTGCCGGCGGCATCGTTTTTTCGCTGCTGAAAGGCTTCGATTGGGAGGAATCGCTGGTGCTGCTGGTGTTCCTCGGGGCCTTGCTACCGTTTAAGTCGAAGTTCCACCGCCATGCCGGGATTTGGACGCGGCGGTTTTCGCTGCAGTGGTGGGGACTCATTCTATCCATCGTCGGACTGGCCGTGTGGTTCGGATTTTATTCCAGCCGCCACGTGGCCTACGGGAACGACCTGTGGTGGCAATACTCGTTCGACAACGACGCGTCCCGGCTCCTGCGGGGCATGGCGGGCAGCGCGTTGATCCTGGTCTTCGTGGGCTTGCTGCAATACTTCAGGCCGGCACCGCCTCGGGCCCGCGAGCCGCAACCGTGCTTCGACCGGATCCAGGAAATGGTCGTCAATACTTCCCGCTCCAGCAGTGCGTTGGCGCTGGTGGGCGACAAGGAATTCCTGTTCAACTATGAGCAAAGTGCCTTCCTGATGTACGCTGACCAAGGTCGCACCCGCGTCGCCATGGCAGATCCGGTGGGCGACGAGGAAAAATTCGAGGGCCTCTACTGGCGGTTCATGGAGCAGGCGCACGACGAGGGCATGAGGGTCGCGTTCTATCAGGTGGGAGCTGCGATGATTCCGGTTTGCGTGGAAATGGGCATGCGGATTTACAAACTCGGTGAGGAGGCAATGGTGCCGCTCGATACCTTCGATCTCGGCACGTCCGAGTTGAAAAAGTTCCGCAAGGTGATGAGCCGGATGGAACGGGATGGCTGGCGGTTTGAAATCTGGCAGCCGACGGAGGTGGCCGCCCGCATCGGCGAGTTGAAGGCCGTGTCCGACGCCTGGCTGGCCCACCACGACGCGCGCGAGAAAGGGTTTTCCTTGGGAAAATTCGACGCTGCCTACCTCTGCCGTCTGCCTGTCGCGGTGATGGTCATCGATGGCCGCGTGATTGCCTTCGGCAATATCTGGCCCGGCAACGGCAAGGACGAGCTTTCCACTGACCTCATGCGCCAGACATCCGACGCGCCTAACGGAGTGATGGACTGCCTGTTCGTGAACCTGATGCTGTGGGGCAAACAACAGGGCTACCGGTGGTTTGACCTCGGGATGGCGCCACTTTCCGGGCTGGCCGGTAACCAGTTCGCCCCGCTGTGGAGCCGCATCGGCGGGCTGATTTTCGACAAGGGCGAGGCATTTTACAATTTCAACGGCCTGCGCGCGTGGAAGTGTAAATTCCAACCCGTGTGGCAGCCTCGCTATCTCGCCATTTCCAATGCCTGGGACCTGCCTGCCGTGATGCTCGACATCACCTCGCTTATTGGGAAATCATTCGGCCGCCCGCGGGGTGAGGGCGGCAAGCCCGCACCGGAAAAGAATGCTGGCGGAAGCGCGCCAACTCCCGACCTTTCATGAGCGTTTCGATAAAAGTGATCCTCCGCCGCACGCTGTTGGTGATCCAGTTCGTGCTGTTGGCGCCCATCTTTTGGTTTCTCTGGCATCTCATGATGCCTCGCAACTACACCAGCAAGACCGCCGAAGTGCTTCCCTTGCAACTCACCAGCGGGCCGTTTGAAACCCACTACTACGCGGCCAAGCACCCGAAAGGCATCCTCATCGTCGCCACCGGCGACGGTGGCTGGTCAGGGCAATGGGAAGAGCCGGTCGCACTCCACGCCGCGGCCGCCGGGTTCGCGGTCGGCGGCTGGGATTGTCGGAAATTCGCGGACACCCGCAGCTTCGACCAAGCGAAACTCGTCGAGGCGTTCAACGCCGCGGTTGCTGCTGTTAGAAAGCGGGCTGGGCTCGCCACGGACTGCCCGGTGTGGTTCACTGGTTGGTCCACCGGCGCCGAATGGGCGGTGGCCACAGCGGCGAGTCCGGACCGTGAAAAGCACCTGGTTGGCGTCCTCGCCGCAGCTCCCGGCGACCGCAGCCGTTATGGAATCTCCGAAGCCGATCTGCTGGGCGCGGACCCGCAAGGTCCAAACTCCTTCGCGTTGGCAGAACTGGCACCTGCGATCCACGGCATCCGCATCGCGCAATTCGTCGGCGAGCTTGATCCGCTCGACGACATCCAGTGGCTCAAGTCGCTGCCTAGAGGGACTCCTTACAAGCTGGTGGAGATCCCCGGAGCACCCCACGACATGGACGGTGCTGGTGACCGATTCCTCTCCGAGTTTGACATGGCGATCCAGTGGATGCTCGACACGCCTGCGGGGCCTTGACGGGTCCACACGGGGAAATCTAACTCCCGCCGGAGGCTGCGGGTGACGCCGATCCCGGTGAAATGCCGCCCGCCATGCGGTGGAGTCCAATGGCTCATTCAGGAACCTCCACCAGAATTCACTCCTAGCATCAAGGCCTACACCCTGCGCGCTGTCTTCTCTTTTGTGTGATCGGTCTAATTTTGGGGCAATTCGCCCCTCTCAAAGCAGCCCAACTTTCAATAGACCGTTGGCTCCGTTCTCCGGGACCTCTTCAGGGACGAGACTGCGAGTGGTGTGCTGATCATCGGTTCGGGGATTTCTTTTTAGCTTTTGGATTTGCGTAGGCCGGATGCTCCGATTGGGATGAGGCATGGCTCTCTCCAAATCCATCTCCTGCCTGATGCTGGCGTTCTCGATGAACCTCGTGGCCGTCGAACCGCCGACGGTGCTGCCGATCGGCTCGGCAGTGCCAGATTTCTCGCTGCCGGGGATCGATGGCAAGACCCATACGCTTTCCGAATACTCCCGGGCAAAGATCCTGACGATCATCTTCACGTCCAATCACTGCCCGGATGCGGTGGCCGCCGCCGCGCGGATTGAGGCACTGCATCAGGCCTACAAGGACAAGGGCGTCGCCGTCATCGCGATCAACCCGAACAACCCCGTCGGCCTGCGCCCCGACGAACTCGGCTACTCGCCCTTCGGCGACGCTTTCGAGGAAATGAAGCCCTTCGCCGCCGACTTCAAGTGGACCCTACCCTACCTTTATGACGGAGAGACCCAGGCCTTTGCCACCGCCTGCGGTGCCCAGTCGTCGCCGCACGTCTTCGTCTTCGATGCCGAAAGAAAGCTCCGCTACACCGGACGCATGGACGACAGCGGCCGCTCGAAAGCCCCGGTCGAAAAAAGTTACGTCATCGACGCCATCGAAGCCCTCCTCAAGGGCGGCGAAATCAAGGAACCGGTCACCCGCTCGCTCGGATGCTCCACCAAGTGGATTTGGAAAAAGGAAGCGGTGGAAGCCGAGCAGACGGCCTGGGAGAAGCGTCCGGTGACCGTTGCCGATCTCGATGAGGAGATCGCGAAAAAGCTCGCGGCAAATCCTTCGAAGAACGTCCGCCTGATCAACTTCTGGTCCACTACCTGCGGACCCTGTGTCGCTGAGTTTCCGATGCTGGTCGATACCGCCCGCCGCTTTTCGACGCGTCCCTTCGAATTCATCTCGGTGAGCTGTGACCCGAAGGAAGACCGCAAGAAGGTCGAAACCTTTCTAACGGGCAAGTTTGCCGCCACTCCCACGCAGCGGATGAAGGACATCGCCGCCGAGGGCCGCACGACGACCAACTACCACTGGATCGGCGACAACGTCGACAAGCTCGGCAACGCCATCGACCCCGACTGGACCGGGGCCCTGCCTTTCTCGGTGCTCATCGCTCCCGGCGGAAAAGTCCTCTGGAAGCACAGCGGCGAGCTCGATGCCGTCGAACTCCGCAGGGAGATCTTGAGGGCGATTGAGTGAGGAGCCGGAGCGTTTCTGGCGACAGGAATGTCGCCACTCCTTACATTTCCAGCAGCAGGCGTGTCGGGGTCTCCAGGCAATCCTTGATGCGGATCAGGAAGGTGACGGCCTCCTTGCCATCGACCAGACGGTGGTCGTAGCTGAGGGCGAGATACATCATCGGACGGATGACGACCTGACCGTTGAGCGCGACCGGGCGCTGCTGGATAGTATGCATGCCGAGGATGCCGCTCTGGGGCGGGTTGATGATCGGCGTGCTGAGGAGCGATCCGTAGGTGCCTCCATTGGAAATGGTGAACACGCCGCCTTGCAGGTCATCGATCGTGACCTTCCCTTCCTTGCCCTTTTTGGCGTACTCGAGGATGTCCTGCTCGATCTGGGCGAAGCTCTTCTTGTCGGTGTCGCGCAGGACCGGGACGATGAGCCCCTTGTCGGTGCCAATGGCGACGCCGATGTCATAGAAATGGTTTTCAATGACGTCGGTGCCCTCGATACGACCGTTGATTGACGGCACGTCCTTGAGGGCCTGAGTGACCGCTTTGACGAAGAAGGACATGAAGCCGAGCTTGACGCCGTGCTTCTTCATGAAGTCTTCCTGGACGGCCTTTCGGAGGTCCATCACGGCGGTCATATCGACTTCATTAAATGTCGTGAGAATGGCCGCTGTTTGTTGAGCATTAACGAGATGAGTGGCGATCTTCCGACGCAGCATGCTCATCTTCTTGCGAGTGGTCCGGCCATCGCTGGAAGCCTCCGGTGCGGAGGGCTTTTCGACCAGGGTCGGGGCCGCGGAGAGGTCCGGCTTCAGACGGGGCGCGGTGATTCCGGTGGCCGCGCCCGGAGCGGGTGCAGGTACCAATGCGGGAGCAGGGGTGGTGACAGCACCCGACGCCCCGACCTCGATGCTGGCGATGACCGCGCCGATGGCGACTTCCTCACCCTCAGGAATCAGGATCTTCAAGCGGCCTGACGCCTCGGCCTCAAGCTCGTTGGAAACCTTGTCGGTCTCGAGGGTGACAAGCACTTCGCCCTTCGTCACCTGATCGCCGTCCTTCTTGCGCCACGCAGCGACATTGGCGGAGGTGATCGATTCACCGGCGGCCGGAACCTTGATGAAAACGACTTCTCCGACCGCTGCCGCAGCGGGCGCGGATACGACCGGGGCCGCTGCCACTGGAGGAGGACTCGGAGCGGAGGCAGCGGAAACCGCGCCTTCCTCGATGCGCGCGATCACGGTGCCGATGGCCACCTCCTCCCCTTCACCGACGATGATCTCAAGCGTGCCGTCGGCTTCGGCTTCAAGTTCATTGGAGACCTTGTCGGTTTCCAAAGTGACGAGAACCTCGCCCTTGCGGACGGAGTCGCCGTTGCTCTTGTGCCAGCGGGCGACATTGGCGGAGGTGATGGATTCGCCGGCGGCGGGAACTTTGACGTCGAGTGACATGATGGAGAGAAAGGTTGGATCGTTGGGACGAAGAATTCAGAGCGTGAAGGCGTCGTTGAGAAGGGCCTTCTGTTCGCGGTAGTGCATGGCCTTTGACCCTGCCGCTGGACTGGATGCGCGACCGCGGCCCGCGTAGAGTGGCTTCTTCCCGAGCAGGTCCTCCAGACGCGGTGCGATGAAGGTCCAGGCTCCCATGTTGGAGGGTTCCTCCTGACACCAGACGAAGGTCGAGGCGCTTGGATACTGGCTGAGAAGTGCTGCCACCATTTCCTGATTGAATGGATAGAGCTGCTCAACCCGGAGGATGGCGGTATTATCAATGACCTTCTCCTCCCGCCATGCCGCAAGATCGTAGTAAACCTTGCCCGAGCAGAATACGACGCGGGTGACGTTGTTGGTGTCGCCGAACGTCTTCGGGTCCGGAAGGATTTCCTGAAAGCAGGTTCCGGTCAGGAAGTCCACCTCCTGGGAAACGGCTTCGACACGGGTGAGCAGACTCTTCGGGGTCATCACGATGAGCGGCTTGCGGAAATCGCGACGCTTCTGGCGGCGCAGCGCGTGGAAGTACTGGGCCGGTGTGGTGAAGTTTCCGACGATCATATTTTTCTCCGCGCAGAGCTGGAGGAACCGTTCGAGACGGGCACTGGAGTGCTCCGGTCCCTGGCCTTCGTAGGCGTGGGGCAGCAGCATGACGAGGTCGCTCGGGGTCTGCCACTTCGACTCAGCGGAGGAAATGAACTGATCGATGATCACCTGTGCGCCGTTGGAGAAGTCACCGAACTGGGCTTCCCAAAGCGTGAGCATCTGCGGGTAGCCGAGCGAGTAGCCGTAGTCAAAGCCGAGCACGGCGAACTCGGAGAGCAGCGAGTTGTAAACGCAGAACTTCGCCTGATCCGGAGACAAATGCTCCAGCGCGATGTGACGGGCGCGAGTTTCAAAATCGTAGAACACCGCATGCCGTTGGGAGAAGGTGCCGCGGCGGCAATCCTGACCGGAGAGCCGGACCGGATTTCCCTCCATCAGCAGCGCCCCGAAAGCCAGCGACTCGGCAAAGGCCCAGTCGATCGGCCCGCCGTTGTGCAACGCCTCGATGCGTCGCGGCACAAAGCGCTTCGCCAGGGTCGGGTTAAGATTGAAGCCCTCGGGGATGGTCGTGAGCGTGGCACCGATGTGCTGGAGGAGATCGCGCTCAATGCCGGTCGACACGGATGCGTGGGAGTAGGCGGGTTGCTCGATCGCAGTGGATCCGCTGAAAACCGTACGGTCGCCGGATTCAGTCAGTTGAATCATCTGCTGATGACCGGCTTCGAGCTTTTCCCAAATGGCCTTTTCGAGTTCATCGGCATCGGCCTGGGAAATCACCCCTTTCGCTACTATCTGAGCCTTGTAGATTTGTCCGATCGTCTTACGCCCCTCGATTTTTTTCGCGATGTGGGGCTGGGTGAACGCCGCTTGATCGTTCTCGTTGTGGCCTTGGCGACGGTAGCAGTACATGTCGATCACGATGTCGCGACCGAACTTCTGGCGGAATTCCAAAGCGAACTGCGCCGCCCAGTAGAGCTCCATGGGCTCCTCGCCGTTCACATGGAGAATCGGTGCCTCGATCATCTTCGCGACGTCGGTCGCGTAGGCCGACGACCGTGCGTCGGCAGGCATCGTGGTGAACCCGATCTGATTATTGACGATCAGGTGGATCGTGCCGCCGGTGCGGTAGCCCGGGAGCTGAGAGAGGTTAAGCACTTCCGCGACCGAACCTTGTCCGGCGAAGGCTG
>Ga0209829_10001133_pt1 | contig 22403 bp, 33 predicted proteins | sample C_140205_EF_Meta_FD_187311 | JGI IMG/M metagenome (GOLD analysis project Ga0209829, IMG submission 187311) | Freshwater microbial communities from Lake Croche, Canada to study carbon cycling - C_140205_EF_MetaG (SPAdes) (version 2) | ecosystem: Environmental > Aquatic > Freshwater > Lake...
TCCTACTACAGAATTTGGAAATCCTGTTGGACCTGGTGCCCCTGGTGTAACACCTGCAGCTCCTGAGTTACCTTGAGCACCTACTACAGCACTTGCTGTTCCTGTCGCTCCTTGAGCACCTTGTGATGTACTTGGAGCACCTGCAGGTCCTGTTGGTTGACCAGCACCTTGAGCACCTGTTGCAGTACTTGGTGCGCCTACTGACCCTGTTGCCCCCGGATTTCCTTGAGCACCTTGTGATGTACTTGGAGCACCTGTAGGACCTTGAGCACCTTGCGGACCTTGAGCACCTGTTGTAACACTTGCAGCACCTGCAGGTCCCTGAGCACCTGTGAATCCTTGAGCTCCTGTTACAATACTCGCAGCTCCTGCAGGTCCCTGAGCACCCTGTGGACCTTGAGCTCCAACAACGGATCCTTGTGCCCCTTGACCTCCTTGTGTACCTTGAGCTCCTTGGCCTCCTTGCGCACCAGCATTGACTCCTTGAGTTCCTTGTGCCCCTTGAGCTCCATTACTTCCAATAGGACCTTGTGATCCTTGAGCACCTTGAGCACCGGCTAATCCTGATGCAGGTCCAACCCAAACAGCAGATGAATTAATCATTTGAACACCACCGACATATAATGAACCACTTGTTATTGACGCTCCACTACTAACTACAGTCGATCCTATTGATACCGCATTAGAATTTGTTGTTGAAGAAACAACAATAGTACTTCCACTTGCATCTAAAAGAATCTTGTTCGTTCCATCATCAAACAACATGTGTGGATCAGTAATACTGCCATTACCCTGAGGATATATGATTACATTTGCCATTAATTAAGTTTAGATTTAATGAAGTTTAATTCTTTATCAATATCTTCAATAAATATATGTTGTTCTTTTATTGCCTCTACTAAAATAGCGTTTAGTTTAGAATAATTAATAGAATAATAACCATTATTTATCCCAACAACTTCAGGAAAATATTTTTTAACATTTTGAGCAATCAATCCTATTGAATGTGTTTTTTTATTTTTAATAAGGTTCGCATAAAAGTCAGGAACAGGAATGTTATCATTCCAATCATATTCAACAACGTCCAATTTCATAATATTTTCCAAACTATCTTTTAAAACCTCAACCGCTTCTTTTACTCTAGCATCAGAACATGCAGTTGGAGCGTCATAAAGACTAACTGTATTCCATAACGCACAAACTACTCCAGCACAAGCAAGATATTGGTTTGGAGTTCTAGACAAAGTATTATTTTGACATGCGGTTAAACTAGCATACATAGTATAAGAACCACCAATAGTTATATTACTACAACTCGTTACCTCTCTAGAATAAAAAGTTGTAAGAGTACCACTACCTCCACAAACGTATGTACAATCTTTAGTAGTCGCAGCCGCTCTACCACTTAGAGCAGTACAACTTATTCCAACACCACCTTGTGCTCCTTGTGCTCCTGCAGAACCTGTTGGCCCTGTTCCATTAAAGGTTCCTTGTGCTCCTTGTCCACCTCCTCCTCCTGTGGCTCCTTGCGCCCCTTGTGAACCAGGTGTTCCTTGTGGACCTATTGGACCTGTTGGACCTGGCGACCCAATCAAACCTTGAGCACCTTGAGCACCTTGTCCACCCACAGGACCTTGTGCACCTTGTCCTCCTATCGTACCTTGTGCACCTTGTCCACCTTTTGCGCCTTGTGCCCCTTGTCCACCTATGGGTCCTTGAGATCCTTGTCCACCAACAGGACCTGTAGCTCCTTGTGGGCCAACTCCTGTAGCCGCCCCTGTAGCACCTTGTCCACCTTGCGCACCTTGTCCACCTATAGTACCTTGTCCACCTTGAGCACCTTGTCCGCCTAAGGCACCTTGTGGACCTTTTGTACCTTGTGTACCTTGTGCACCTACAAGACCTGTTGCCCCTTGTGGACCTATATTTCCTATAGGCCCCAAATTACCTTGAGCTCCTATAGGACCAACAGCACCTTGTGCTCCGGTATTACCTTGCGCTCCTGTTGGACCCTGTGCTCCAACACCTCCTGTATTTCCTTGAGCACCTTGAGCTCCAACTAAATTAGTTGTTGATCCTATCCAAACATTGGTTCCATTAATTACTTGAGTTCCTCCAACTGATAGATAATCTCTAACATTTAAACTAACTCCAATAGATATAATTAAATTTGACGGTTGAATTGATAAAACATTAGATACAGTATTAGCACTAAATGCGATAGTTGCTCCTGATAAAACATTGAGCCCTGAAATAGTTGTATTTTCAAAAGTTATATAAGGACTTGAATTATCACTACTTCTATTTGGAACAATTAGTATATTTTTAGCCATGTAAAAAGTTTTCTTTGTTATTATAAATACGTTTAATTATAGAGTTTGTATTCATTTTTATAATTAAATTTATTATAATTCATCAAACAATAAATAGTACAATATCTATAATGATTTTAAAAAACCCTAATAGTAGAATTTCAATTGTAAATTTACTATCTGATTTTATTTTATCTAAAATACCTAACAATGAAGAAACTATAATTAGTATAGTTGATTGTAAAAACTTTTTTGTAATAAAAGGTAAAACTTCTTATAAAGAATTATTAAATACACCTAAAATTGTAGAAGAATTTGTTACAAAATTTTCAAACCATATTGGTGATTATAAAGTGACTCATACAATAGATTTAATTGAGTATGACTGCAAGATTAATAAGATAAATAATATGACTTTAACATATTATAATACTTCAAACTGCTCATATCATCCATCTCAAATTGATGCATTTAATATAAAAAAATCATCTTATAATTATAATTCTTTTTTAAAAGAAATAACTGATGATGAATTAACTTTTACATCTGAATTTCCTCATGGTCATTCATTGAATCAAGGAAGATTATTATATTATTATGGTAAACATATTATGTATAATATACCATCCAATTATCCTGTTTCAACATTAACATTCAATTTATCAACAGATAAAGATGATGATGGCGATTATAAATTTTCAGTGATGAATAATAATTTAAACGATAAAGATGACTATTTAAAATCAGCCATTTTAGATGTTTTTAATTTTGATTTAAGTTTGATTGAATCTGAAATAAAAAAAGTGGATTGGTATAATGAAATACTCAACCCACTTGAAGATTATTCTTTCTTAAAAGAGAAAGTGAAAGATTTTATTATTATTTAAATAACACCATTTTTTTTCCTATGTTCTTTAATGATGTCTAACGCTTCAGTTAGTTCATTATAATCTCTCTCAGGTGCATATAAGAATGATTCATGAGATGAATCATTACCTTCAATAATCAAAAGAGCCGGAATCATATCATTACTAGTAATTTCTGTAAAGATATCATATTCTGACTTATATTTGTCTATGTCTCTATCATGAAATTCAATATTTTCATTCTGTAACATATCTTTAAAGTCCTGACAAAAGGGACATCCCTCCATAGTATAAACTACAATTGATACATCTTTCATTATTCAGATATTAAACTAAGTACTTGGTTAGGTGTCATTACTCCAGGTTGAGAGAATACTTCCTTACCTTCCTTAAATATTTTTATTGTTGGTACACTTCTTATTCCCAACTCTCTTGAAAAATCCATATCAGATTCAACATCATACTTATATATACCATATGATGGAGTTTCCGATTCTTTAATTAATGATTCATTAACTTTTTCTAAGTTAGATAACATTACTTTACAAGGTCCACACCATACTGCAAATAAATCAAGTACGAAATTTTCTCCTTCTTTTATTTTTTGTTTAATTTGTTCTGTTGTTAGTTGTTGCATTTTTATATTGTTTTAATAATTGAGATAAGAACAGATACAATTCGTTGTATTGTTCCGTTTTATAATAAATAGTTAACTTTGAAATTGTATCTGATTGTGGAATCACTCGGATTTCAATAAATAAAAAAAAGTTTTGTTGGCTTTTGAAGATTACTTCTTCAAATTTTACCATATTACTTTCATTCATTGATGACTTTTCATAAACTCTTGTGAGTTTTTTTTCATTCAAATACTTTAAAAACTCCCCTTTTAATTCAGGACAATCCATGACTGAAAAGATACCATCTTTTGATTCTAAATTTTGTATATATTCTGGTTTTTCCATTAAAAATCTAATTCAAATATGAATGAATTATTGCTCTCAATATTTTTATATTTCCATTTGAGATTATTCTCAACCCAATGAGAGTCTGATGTTAGAGTCACCCCATTCTTACACTCTTTAATGATTTTTACTGTCTCAAATCTTTCATCCTTAAAACAAGATAATAATTGTTTATCTAATTTAAATAGAACATCATTCCATTGTTCATCTAATCGGCTATTATATTTTCCAAGTGTTTGGTATCTTTCAAATATAACTTTATCATCATCTTTCATTATCCGATATTCAATGGTCGCCCTTTCATTAGAATTAACTGAACCTTTTCTTAAAGAGATTATTATTGATCCGCACTTTCCAATATAAGTTTTAACACAATTTGATTGTACTGAACTTTCTTCATTGTAAGTTGATGTGTTATTCAACAATACTGGAAAGTATGTATCTATTGGTTTAGATATTAATTCATACATATATTCAGGATAAACTCTGGTATAAAGCCCACTCTTATAATGTTGTAATTTATCCGACCAATCTAAATGTTCTTTATTAAAATCTATTTTACTATCAACAGAATACCATTTTAAATCATCTTCTCCAAATCCTCTCAATTCAACATACATTCTTATATGGTCATAAAATGTATAACCATCTAAATTTTGATGTATGAATACTTGTTTAAATAAACTAAATACCCTTCTCAATTCTTCAGTTGATAACATCTTTGTAAATTCTTCAGGTATTAACTGACATTGTATATTAGAATTTAATAATCCTAATATAATACCATCTTCTTGGTTTATCCAATTTTCCCCAAAAAGTTTTATGGCATCATTATATAATTGAATATTCAATCCTTCACAAGAATGCAATGCCTTTTTTAATTTCTTACCTGAAATATTTTGATAAATCATAAAAGCATCTATCAATCTATTGTCGTTTTTCTTTAATATTTTTCTAATCTTTGGGCCTACTAAAATACTTGCGTATACACTAAAATTATTTGGATATTTTATCTCTCTTTTATTCAAATAAAATCTAAACAATCTTTGACTAAAGTTAAATTCTTCAAAATTAGTACGTTGGTCAATCTCAAACATAAAAATAGAAAACGCACTCATCACTTCATTATACGAATCATCTGAAAATTGAGATAACTCATTTTTGAATAAGGATTTAAGATTATTTAATGGGTCATTAACAAAAAAGTTTCTTTTTATATTTTTAAGACATTTTTTCTTTTGATAACCATGAATATAACCAAAATAAACATCTCCTGTTTTTGTATTAACAGAAACATAATCTACATTCTTATTAATTTTAAACCATGTCTTACCAGCCCTTCTATTTTTATATCCTCTAAAAATTTTAAGAGATACTTTATCTTCATTTTTTTCAACCACAACCATCACATATTGCTTCATAAGTGAATACATGAGATTACTATAATTCTCTATATATGTTGCCTCATCTGTAAATCTTTTATCAATGATAAACAAAGGGTGTTTTGCTGTAGGTATAGAATAATTTATAACCATAAAATCTTCTTCCTTAGTTAAATAATTTATATTAATAGGAAGACTATCTTTATGTAAAACACTCTCATGATTTACAAAACTTTTTTTATATATTTCTTCTTTCATCATTGCAAATATAGGTAAAATAAAAATGGAGAACAATTAGTTCTCCATTTATTTAACAATAAGATTCTGCTAGTTCCCATAAACTGGTGTTAACCTTGTTGATGTGTGAGAAGTTTTTCAACTCCTTCATTGAAACAACCCTTCCTTTTTTTGAATTATACTTCATTCCACCACGAACAAACTTCTCTTGAATTACATTGAAGGTTTTCCAAACACTATTTCCAACATCTCCATCTCTTTCAGGTCGTAAGAAATCCTCAATTTTAAGAGTAGGTATTGACCCTTTCTCCCAACGAATCATTGCTGATTTGTTTACGAAGTCAACCAACTGACCTTCATTTAAAAATGTAGATTCCATCTTACCTACAGACCTTTGAACGATTGGTAATCTTTCAGCAAATTGGTCTGTGATTAGTCTTACAGTGCCCAAGTCAAAATTCATGTGTCTAACAGAGATTGCATCTGCTACTGAGGTAGGAACGGTAAGTCCATTAGAACATACCAGTCTGTGAAGTCCTGAACTCACAGAGAAGGCACTGATGCCATTGTGTGAGTTTCTAATCACCGCTTCAATTAAAGAATCTCCTACTTGAGGAAGTCCTCCATTACGAAGACGAAGCTCGTGTTGAGCAAATTGACCTTTACCTACTTGTTTGGCAGAATAGACTTTCCAACCAGCAATATCAAAATTTTCCACAACTTCAATCGTTGGAACGAAGGTGTACTTATTAGACATTTTTGGGTCTGGATTTGTAGCGAATACTGAAGGTGCGATTTCTTTTAGTGTTTGTACTGATAACATATCTTATTGTTTTAGAACACAAAGATAAGTTTATTAATTTAAACTACCAAATTAATTTAAACAAAAGTACTCATTTTTAAATTTAATGAATACTCTGTCATCTAAAAATTCTTCATTTAATATTTTTTCTTCACTTGCACCCTTATATTCAAGTGATTTGCCATTTAATACTCTACAAATATCAATTAATTGTTTTTGTGTAAGAGGAGCGTCTTCTCCTTTTTCATGATTAGTATATGCGACCTCTTTAATTTTAATATAAAATTCTTCCTCTTTTTCTTTTGGAACCAAATTAAGAAGGTCTCTTGGATTTTGTTTGAAAAACTTTACAAGGTTATTCATGTATATCTCAACATCAACACTCATATATTATAATTTAAAGATTAATAATTATTCTTGTAAGTCCCACATTCCACCACCCATATCACTTCCTTTAGCTTGGATGGACTCAGGTACTTGAACATTTTCACTTCCTTTAACATTCAAGAAATATAAGTTTGGTAAATCTCCAACACATTCAGGTATTGTTCTAAGTTTTGGATTATTAATTAATGCCAAAAATCTTAATTTAGGTAATGTACAAACCGAATCCGGAATACTATCAACACAATTGTCCAATAAAATCATATTCAATTCTTTAAATCTTCCTATCTCTTCAGGAATTTTAACAAGAACATCAGTTTTATTATCTCTATTTTGAATTTGGAATTCTTTTAATGTGTCAGGTAAACTTCCGATTAAGTCATCTAAACCATATAAGGCAATGAATTTGCCTATTGCTCCATGGCTGAAACTATCAATAACCAATTTCTCTCCACCTACCGTTAATCCTTTAGCGAACTCAGGTTTAAAAAAATCTTTCAATTCTGACATTGGTCCATTAAGTAATTGAACCAAATCTTGTTGACGATCATCCTTATCCATAAACTGATTGTCTGGGAAATGGAATTGATATCTATTTTTAGGTAACCCCGTCTTTGGGCTTACATCAGTATCATTTGGGTTATAAATAACATATAATGGACCCTTATTGATATATCTTTCAAACCATGAAGCGCCAGGTGCAGATGTACACCATCTTGTTTCTTCGTTATTACCACCATAGAAACACGCGGCTTCTTTACCAACAACTCCCTTATCCTTAATTTCAATTACTCTCCAATTATCACCATCATAAACCATCTTAGCACCAGGGTGAACAGGAGCACTTTTTCTTTCGGCTTTAGTTGTTGTTGCCAAAGTCAAATCAAAATCCTTAACAGCGTCATATAATTGGTCAGTAGACATCTTATTAATATCTTTCTCACCTTTGATTTTACTTTTGAATCTTTCAAACTTTTTAAGGTCATCTGTAACTTTATACAAATCTTCCATAAAAGTATCTTTAGACTTCTTAACCTCTTTGTCATATCCATTATCTCCAGGTTGTCTCTCAGTCTTTGGAGCCAAATAATTCTTAATTATCCATTGAACATATTTACCAGCTTTAACTTTTTCTAATTCTTTTGAATTAGCCGTTTCAATATCAACATCATTTAATCTTGTTGTTGGATCAGCCGCAACCAACTGAATAAATTCTTGTCTACTCAACTTTGGTTTACTCTTATTACCTTCTTTATCTTGAGAAGGTTTAGTTAAAGCATTAAACAGAACCTCAAATCTTGATTGCTCTACTATTACCGATTTTAATAACGACGTGAATTTCATCTGTGGTATTTTTATTTAATAAATATCTTAACAACACAAAAGTAATCAATAATTTAATATCAACAGCTCTTCACCCATATTTTGTTTCACATTTTTTTTTGCAGCAGCAGCTTTAGCAAATTCTTTACGTTCCCACCTATACTGATTTATAGGAAACCAATCATGTAATTGTGGAAAATCATAATATGATAGACTAAACTTACCCTGAACCCCATTAAGAACATTTGCCAACCTTTCATGGTCTTGTATACCAAAATCATGATTTGAATAATAATTTTCTGTTCTGTAGTAGGGTGGATCCAAATAGATATATGTGGATTCTGAATCATACTTGTTAATAACATCCGCAAAATCCATATTCTCCACATCTGTAATCTTAAGGAAATGTTCAACCCAATCAGGTTTACTTAACTTGTCCCTAAATGAAAGGTATTTAGACCTATATTTACCCTTTAAATCTATAAATGATGAAGTCTCAGGCTTACTACCTGAAAAGACCTGTGTGAGGATATAAGTATACTTAGCGGCGACCTCATAGTCATAAGGTTGTACGATTACATTAGGTGCAAATATTTCAGACTGAAATCGTATAAATTGTTCTTTCATCTCAGGAGGAGTAATACTAACTCCAGTCTGTTGAACAGGAATCGCATCTAACGCTCTTTGCAACTTAGATGGATTCTGAGCACATTGAAATAGATTATAATTTAAAGGATTAAAGTCATTATAAACAACTTTCTTTAGATTTGGGTATTGACTCAAATCCATATTAAAAAAACACCAAAACATGCCAGAGAAGCACTCAAGATATGTTTCCATGTCTTTTGGGTAAAATGGAACTATCCATTTACCAATGCGGCTTTTGCCACCAATATAACTCATTGCCATATTTTAATAATAACACAAAATATTCAAAAAGCAAATTTTTATCCTATTATTTATAAATAAATCAAACAATATGCCAGAAAAAGAATGTAAAACTTGTAAACAAAAAGGACCAGGAACTTTCCAAATTGGAACTATAATATTAGGATTCTATATTTTATTCTCCGCAGGTTATGGAACAGTACAAATAATTAAAGAAATAATTAACTTCTTTAAGTAGTCCTTTCAAACCTAACATGTAATTTAACATACATGTCCCCTCCATTATATCCTTTACCTCTTAATCTTAATGGTTTAGAAGTATCAAATGTCTTTGGTGTTGACATCATTAGGTCACCATCAGGGTGTGGTATATTAATTTTATCTTGTTGTACTTCTTCTAAGTTAAGATATTGATTGTAAATTAAATCGTTATTGATTTTTTCATATCCATCTTTAGGTGTCATTTCAATTTGTATTACTAAATCACCATACTCACCACCATTAAAATCCCCTAAATTTTGTACTTTAAGAAATTGACCATCATCTGCGCCATGAGGGATATTAAGTCTAAATTCTTGAGATTGAGTTTTTGTTCCCTTACCTGAACAATGATGACATTTATTTATAATAACACTACCTTTACCACCACAAGTTGGACAAGCCGTTCTTATTTGTTGTACCATGAAACCAGTTCCTATGTTTCTTATATGAAACCCATGACCATTACAAGACCCACAAGTATTTGTATCTCCTCCAGTTCCTTTACAAACATGACATCCTTGTTCTCTAAAATAATTAATTGTTTTTATTGATGCCCTATAAGATTCTATTGGACTTACTTGAACTTTAATAATTTTATCAGGAGCAGATTTTCTTCTAGTTTGTTGAGCATGTCTACCATTAAACATCTGAGTAAACATATCTTCAAATGAGGTTCCTCCATATGGATTATTTTTTTTGCTGTCATATTGAGATCTCTTATCTTTATTACCTAATACATCATACGCCTCAGCAATATCTTTAAATTGTGCTTCTCCATCAGGATTTACATCAGGATGATACTTCTTTGAAAGTGTTCTATAACTTTTTTTTATATCATCTTCTGATGATTGCTCTTCAACTTTTAGTATTTTGTAATAATCTTTCATATATGGTAAACTACATTGTAGTATTGTTTAAGGATAAACTAAAGAAAAAGATAATAAATAAATTTGTAACATTAAAGAATGCTAAACAATTTTATGATAAAAAATTGTCATTATCTAATGATGTTATTTTTGAGGTTATTGTTGAAAATGGTCACCCATGTCGGTATGAAATAGGGATTATTGAAATGAGTTCAAAGCAAGATACTCCTGTGTATGTAGTTGATGAAATGGGTAGAAATAATAAAGTTAAATTGGAAGAAGAAGGAATGACATTGTTACAAATAAACCAATATAAAAAAGAAGAGACAATTTTTGATATACAAAAAAATAAAAAAATTATTACTCAAGAATTTATTAAAAAATATTTGAAGTCAGATGGATTAAAAATGATATCAGTTCTTAATAATAAAATTGTAGTACAAAATGACGATACAGTTAACTTGTTTTCTTGTAAGAATGAAGATGAATCTTCAAGATTTTTAGATTGTTTATCTAACTACTTCTTTAAAACTAAAAGGGGTGATTGTCTCTTGATTAAAGATTACTCCACCCCTCAAAGGAAATATTTGTATAGTTTGTTGGAATCAAAAGGATATGATAAGAAAGTCCTTTATAGAAAATTTACGACTTATCCTCCATCAATATAAAATGAAATTCAGTTCCTGAAATGTCTATTGTAAATTGTTTGTGTTGCCTATCTATTTCTCTAAAATGATTAATCACACTAGTATACTCTCCTACAGGTAATTCAAATATAATAGTACCCTTACCACTAAACATAGTTTGAACTGACTCAGCAATCAAAGCTAATTTTTCTAATTCCCTAGAACTATTATTTTTATCTTCTGCCATAATGTTATTTTTTTAGGAACTGCAAAAAGTTCATTCTTATTTAAACTTTTGATTTCCTTAAGAATTTTATTCTTATATGTTCTCTCTTCTAAATTATCTCTTTTTTTCTCATTCTCCAACCAATTCAGCATCCTCTGATTGGAATCCGTCTTGTTCGTCATCTGCATCTAATTCAGGTTCTTCATCAAAATCAAAATAAAGATTTTGAAGTTTATCTAAATCTGTTTTTTCAAAAGTTTGTTTAAGTTGCTCAACCGTTTGTTTAAAAAGTTTTTCTTTTAATTCTCTCTCTTTATTTAACTTAATAATTCTAGCAATCTTTGTTAAAACTAATGAAATATTAGATTCATCAATTTGCGCCACAAAGGATATCCCTTTGTAATTTTGATCTTCCGCTTGAAATGAAACTATTTCCCCCTCATCAATAATACTTTTTGATATTGTCCATTTGGTTGGAAATAACATATCAAAACTCATGTAATTCTTAAGTCTTCTGATGGAATGAATATATTCAATAAACGGAACTATTTCTTTGTAAAAACTCATAATTTAAAAATGTATGTTAATATATAACTTATTGATAACCCTAAGAATATAAGTTCCCTAACTGAATACGTCAACGGTTTAGGTTCACGTTGTGTTAGGGCACTTATAAACTTTGTGACATTTTTCAATGACACTAATATTGTGAATACGAATATAAAAAAATATAAAGCGTCAATATTATGCATTATCTTCTGTCTTTTTGTGTTCAAGAATTTCTCCTCTTAACTTTTGCAATAAAGCCTTTAATTCTTGTGCGGTTTTTCTTGCTCTGGTTCCAGCACTTTTATTTCCTTTAAAGAATTTAGTTGCGTCAACCGAAATAAGTTCAGTTAATTCTTTGATTTGTTCTAAAGTTTCCATTTTTTAATGTTAAAAATAGGTTTATTATTAATATACTATATTATAATTTTTTTTGTTCTGGTGTAAATAGAATCAAACATTTTTACATTTCAATATTTTTTTCTAGTAATTTATAAAGTTCAGTTAATATGTCTAAATCTGATTTACTGAATGGTTTTTCAATGTCAAAAACTTCGGTAATAAAATGTGATATGACATTTTTGATATTTTCTTCTTTTTGATAATAAAAACTATCATCAAAAAATGATTTAAAATAATCTTTATGTTTTCCACCATGTTTTATGTGAATATTTTCTTTCCTAAAATTTTCCAATAATTTATTCCAACACCAATTGAAGTGAGAATCATTATCTTCATTTGACATTATAATTTTTGTCTCAGATTTTTCATCACCTAAGTAAGTGTCAATAATAATAAAATTTAGTGACTTAAATATATCACCATATAGTTCAATTTTTTCATAATTAATATTATGAATATTGAACCATACCACAACATCTTCTTTAGGTATTGGCATAGATATCCATTTAACAAAATTCTCCATAGAGTTCATCTATGGAGAATATAAGTTATTAATTTAAAATGTGAATTTTTATTGTGTCTTTCTGTTATAACCAATTAGATTTTTCATCTTTTCCATATCCTCATTAATACGCGCTTCTTTCTTATTTTCAGTAGACTCTAACGTATTAAGTATTTTAGTAGCCTTTTTAATTGAACTTGATTTGTCAGAGCCTTGATTTTTAGATTTTAAAGACCCTGATTTTCTACCATTACCTTCCACTTCAATAGTTTCTTGTGGTTGTCTCTTATAAGAAGCCTTCTGTTGTTGAGCACCAAATAAATTTTCATCATAGTTCTTTTTAAATCTTTCACCAACTTCACTTGGAACTACATTACCTAATGCTTTCCCGTTTTTATCTGTAACTGCATTACCAAATGTTGAATCCCCTTTTAATTGCTTATCAATTCTTTTATCATCAGGTTTGATTTCATCATAAACTAAATTTGTCATTCCAGGATATGAGAAAGCCTCAATATATTCTTCAACAGCTTCTGATGGATTATATTTCATTTCGTTATGTTCTTTTTCCATATCATAATTACTTTGAGGAAAACTTTCAGGGTTCATTACATATTTTTCTTTTGTACTACTTGTACTATCTTTCAAATAATCAGTCATTTTTTTTGCCAACTCTTTGAAATATGAATCTCCTTCTGATTTATTTTTACCTAAAACTTTTTCAGTTTTCTTTAATCCTGTTGCCTCTTTTTTACTAATGTTATTTTTTTCAGCAATATCTTTTACCTTTTGTTCTAATACCAAACTTTCAATCATATCAATTAATTCTGTCTCAGTTAATCTCAAAGAATTTTTACTTTCTTTAACACTTTTTAATGTTAAAGCCAAATTAACTTGTTTTAGTAATTTAGAATCTGCAGCAGATAATTTTTTATTTCCTTCTGATTTTTTATGAAGTTCAGCCTTTAATGATTTTAATTTAGCTTGAGGTATTTTATCTCCTTCAGGTATACCTAATTTTTTATGTAAAGATCCTTTTTTCATGTGAGTTTTTTGAATCCACTTTTCTTCAGATTCTTTAACTTGATATTTTTTACCATCAACTTCAAATGAATCTTTTCCTGATTCTTTAGCATGTGCTAGCGCACCTGAGAATGCATTTCCTTCTTCCGTCTCCGCTTCTTCTAAATCTTTAGCAATTCTAACTCTAAATGGCTTACCACCAAATTTATCTTGATATCTTTTGAAAAACATTTCTCCGTCATTAGGAGCAAACCATTTTTGGTTTTTACCATGTTTACCCATCAACGATGGAAAATCATGAAATTCTTCTTCTTCATCATAATCAAAATCAGGTTCTACCGATCTATCATCATTATCAAACCAACCATGCTCGTCATCAAATGAACCAAACATTTTATTTCTGATTTTATTTTTAATTTTATTATCAACCAAACCTTTACCAACATATGTTGGTTCTTGTTGAGATAATTCTTCAGCTTCTTCATCTTCTGCTTCATCACCATCATAGTCACCAAGAACTTCATCTTCATCATCAAAGAAAAACTCTTCAACTTCTTTTTTATGTTTTTTAGCATCTCTTAATTTCTTAAAATCTGCACCTGTAATTTTATCTTTTGGCTCAGCCTGTTTAGCTATCTCCTTTTGACCAGTACTTAATTCTTCTTTAAGTTGTTCAGAAATTTGTTTAGATTTTTTCTCTATTTCCTCAGAAAGGATTTTTGAGACCATTTTGTCAATGTTATTTTTGAAGTTGTTCATTGTATTTTTTATTATAAATATCTTTATTTAGTTCTTTTACTTACTTTATTCATTTCATTTTGTAGAATCTTTCTAATTTCAATCTCACTAATATTCAATTTATTTGAAACATTCTTAATAGCTTCTTTAACCGATTCATTTTTACTAATACTCAGAGCATTTATGTCTCCTTGATTACAATATGGAAACTTAGTACATTTCTTTTTAACTTTTACAAATCCACCACCAGGTATTTGTGTTTTTCTACTTGGTCCCCAATCTTTCTTTTTAGTTGATTTTGCCCACATTGCAGGACTTGAGTAAGCTCCTACTGAACCTGATCCAGTCGCTTCTTTAGCTTCAATTTTTTCACTATTACCTTTTCTAATTAAACTAGGTGTTTCTGAATTACTTTTTGAATTAAATTCACCAAATAATGGTCCTGAATATGCACCTGCTGATCCAGATGAAGTCGTTTCTTTGGTTTCAGATTTACTCTTTTTCTTTAAACCTTGACAATGAGCTCTCTGACTAAAACCTTTTGGATGTGAACAATCTATAGATTTTTTGTATTTTTCACTCCACGCTTCAGTATTTTCTTCTTTTTTATCTTCAGACACTTCATTTTTTTCTGTTATATTTCTATTATAACTTGAAAAATCTTTTATGGTTTCACCATTTAATTTTACACCAGGTTCAGTAAAAGCCTTTGCTAGTTTATTTTTAAATAAATCTCCTATTTTTCCCATATTATGCGTTCTTTAATCTTGGTTCCCAATAACTTCTATTCATCCACATGAACTGATAGAACTCACGGAACATTCTTAATGTGATATCTTTAACATCACCTTCCAACTTACCTCTTTTGATTTCTTTTTGAACTCTGTCAATAAGTTTATCTTCAAATTGTTTCATAGTGCTGCTACCCATAAAGTTTTTAATTTCTTTACGAACAACTACTTCCATTTCTTTAACTTCTGAACTTGTTAATGCCATTATTTTGTGATTAAAAAAAATGTTAATACCGTAATTAGTCCTGTACCTACGATTGATTTAAATTTACCTTTAACTTTCTCTTTCTTCAAATCAAATTCTAATTTTTTTGAATACTTTTCTATCACATTATATTTCTCATTCTGAATATCTATAATTTTAATATAATTAGATTCTTTAACTTTCATCGTATTTATAACACTATCTTTCAAAACAACTTTATTTTCAATATGAATAATTTGTTGTTCCGATAATTTTAATTGGGCAATTGCAGAATCTCCTTTTAATAAATCTTGAGCAATTTGCTTAAAAATAGAGATAGGTAAACATTTAACCTTAATTGTGGTATCTTGCTGAGAAAAAGCTGTCAAGCTGAGGCTCAGTATAGTTACCAGCACGATTAATTTCTTCATGGTATATTTCCTTTACTATTGTTTTTTGACCTTTTATTTTATCAATGTGGTTGTCAACCTCATCAATTTTTTGATTATAATTTAAAATATTACTATCCAACTTTTGTTGGTCTTTATAAATTTCTTTAACAATTATATTCAAAGAATCTATTTTATTTTTTTCTTGTTCACTCATACTTACTTTTGGAGTAAGAACAAATACTACCCAATACAATAAAAATAACCCACCTAATCCTTTTAAGATTTTTATATAGTTATTTTTTAAAAAATTTAATATTTTACTAATCATTTGTTTCACCTGTTTTTTTTCTACTAGCTAAAATTCTAGACCATTTTGATTTAAATTTTTGATAATATTGTTGAAGTTTATTTATAGTTTCTAAAAAGTCTTCATCAACTTTTAACATATCACCATTAATATAGATTCCACTATTCTCTCCTATTGTAAATGTAAAATCAATATCTTCATCAATAATTTTACCAGACCAATCAACATTGTTTGGATATACATTTAATGTATTAAAATCAACAAGATCTGAAACTTCTTCAACAAATTCATCCATAGTTTCTTGGAAAGCTAATTTATCGTCTGTTGTAATATCAGTATCGGTTTTATTTTTACCATGAAGGGCTAATATACCACCTGATATTCTATATCTTTGTGTTCTATCTTTAGCTGAAGATACTTCTTCTTTATTATCACCATCTTCATTGGCTGTCTCATATTCTTGAGTATCATCTTGGCCAGTATCTTGGTCAATTTTCTTTTCAATATCCATTGCAATGTTTGGTGAAGCCTCATCTGTAGTTTGCTCCATTAACATTCTTGATTTTTTTAAAAGAGATTTTATCTCATCGTACCTTTCGTTATGCAAATTGCTCATATTCTATAAATTTTGTAAACATTTCAAAATTGAAAGAAGGATTTAAATCTGTGTAAGAAGTATTAAAATTACTTTTTGATACTATTCCACCGAATTGACATATACCATCAACTTTGGTATTATGTCCTATAAATTTTCTTTCTAAGTTTAAAGATTCAATTAATTGCTTACACAATTCAGCAGTTGCTTCAAGTTGACTTGTTGTGTAAGGTTGCCAAAAAAAGAAATCTCTCCACTTTTTTTCGTAAACCTGTTCATTATAAATACTCCCATTCCAGTTAATATGATAATTTGTAAGTGGTTTCTTTTCTAACCATCCTAAGTTTTCCAAACTAACAATAACAGAATTTCTATTAATGTTCTCTTCAGGGAAATAGTTTGAATAACAATTATCATCAAGTAATTTCAATACTTTACCTCTTGATGTTACAATATAATTAGGGATTTTATTATACTTACCATTATACCTAAATTTAAGGGAGGTCAAGTATTCCTCAACCTCCCTTGATGTATGACATAGGATTATTTGTTTCTTCTTTTTTTGTTTCCCTACTGAATTAAAATTTCCATATTTTTCAATATTAAGCATCTCTTCTAGCGTAAGTAAGTATTTTTTTTTCAGACTTTATAACTTCATCAGGGACATTTTCATTTTCAACTAATGACCCAAATTTTTTTTCATTAATTTTATTTAATTCATCTTCAAGAATTCGTAATTCCTCTTCACTTGGATTAAGTTTTTCTTCAACAAATTCAGATTCTTTCTTTCCCGCTTCAGTACTTAATAAATCAATATCAATATTTTTTAATGGTAATTCAACATTCTTTTTATCTTCTTCTTCAAATTTCACCAACATATGTAGGAAAGATAAAGAGATGATTGGTAACATACCTCCAGCAAATAATGCCAAAAATCTTTTATGCCCAACAGGGTCACCTGAATCAACACCCAAAAAGCTAACAAGAGGATCAACTAAATCAACCCAATCTTTGAAGGACTGACCATTCACATCAATATATTGATACGCAAAAAATATGTTACCAATAAATTGAATTAGAGTCACAATTCCAAATGGGAAATAAACTTTTCTTCCCATTTTAGCAGATATAGCCGCCAATGCTGACAACGCAGCAATTTCAATTCCAACTGATAGATATATCGCCCAGCTAACAGGATTAGATAATCCATACCATTTGGTTACGTGAGAAATTGATACAAACGCAACCGTTAATATTGGAACCAAAAACGAAATATATATTATCGTTTTAAAATTTTTTTGAAACCAATTCATTTTATTTCTTATTTAATTTTTTTATTTCCTCCTCAATTTCTGTTTGTCTTCTAACATCCAATAATTTTCTGTCAGTCGCCTGAATCATTCTTTTTTCAGATTCCAAACCAGTAATTTTAAGTTCCCTATCTAATTCTCCTTTGGTATATGTTGAATCTTTAATTGCTGTAATTTCTTTTTCAATACCTGATAACTTTTTGGTATCATTACATCCTTTCAAAAAAGTTAAAAGGGCAATAACCAACACAATAACCGTAAAATTGTTCTGTATAAATTTTTTCATAATAATAGTTTTTAATACACATAAATATAAAAGGTGTATTCAATAAATACACCCTTTAGACAATTTTACATGTAATCAAACAACGAACTTGTTTCATTTCGCAATTTTCTTAATGCTTTCTCCTTAATTTGACGAACCCGTTCCTTAGTTAAATCAAAGTCATTTCCAATATCTTCAAGGGTTCTTGTTGAACCAGAAAGACCAAAATAATCTTCAACAATAATTCTTTCCCTCTCATCCAATACATCCAACATACCCAATAACATATCTTTCAATGTTTGTTCTGTGTTCATATCAGCATCTGCCAATTCAGCGTTAGGGTTATTTAATACATCCATCAAAGTATCTCCCTCCTCGTTTAAAGGAGAATCCAAGTTAACCGTATATGGAAGGTTAACAAACTTTTCAGGAAGCTCAACACCTGCATTATCCAATTCCTTCTTTGCCTTATGCAATTCTTGAACCACATTTACTGGTAGGCGAATAGTTCTTGCGTTCTCATTCAATGATTGAAGGATTGATTGTCTAACCCACCAAACAGCATAAGATATAAATCTCAGCTTCTTTGACCAATCAAAGTTTTCAATGGCTTTCATCAATCCATAATTACCCTCAGCAATCAAATCAGGAAAGTCCAATCCTTGATTTTGATATTGTTTACTAACGGTAATTACAAACCTCAAATTACCTTCCAAGATTTCTTTTTTGATTTCCGCCTTCTCCCTTTCTGTTATATTACCTGATAACATTCTTTCAGATAATTCTCTCTCCCTCTCAGGAGTCATAACCGTTAATTTTCTAATGTCTTTTAAATAACTTGCAATTTCTTCTTGATTGATTGGTATTACCGATTTTTCTTTCATAATTAAATTTTACTATATATGTCTAATGTGTCTTTTTCAAATTGTGATAATGAATCCATTCCTTTGTTGGCAATCTTATCCAAGATATAATCCAAAGATGGCTTCTTAACTTTCTCTTTAACCTGATTCAAAAGCAATGCCACAAAGTCATCATCCTCCTCATCTTCCATGAAATCAGTATTGTTTTTTATATGATTCATGTTTATATTAATAGATACACCATCACTCTCATTTTCCAAATCAAATAAATGGTCTTTAAGTTCTTTTGTCATACAAACTGACACTTTGTCAGTGTATTCTGCCAAAATAAAGCAATCAATAAGTCCAAATAAACTACCCTGAATATAATCATGAATCTCCTCCTGATTAACCTCAGAAGCAAAATGAAATATTAATGTCCCATTAGATGATTGGAACTTAAGATGCGGAGAATCCACAATTGGAGTTAGAGTTAAAGCAACCTCACTTATAAGATCCTTTTGTTTAAAATCACCAATAATTGTTAACAAAAATTTAGTCATACTTTTTTATAATTTTTACAAACATACATTAATTAATAATACTTCCAAAATATAATTTCCCTTTCTCACCTGAATGCTGCTCATACCACCTACCATCTTTATCCAACCATACATACGGATTGGTTGAATCAACCCTCCATCTATACTGTGAATAGAAATCAAAGTCTTTCTTCAACAGATTAGACTTATGTGAGTCATGAAACTTTTTATTACCAAACCATTCAGGATAAATTACTGATTCATCAATAATCTCTTTGTTCATTGTATTCTTAAACCCACGTCTAACCCACTCATCAATACTCTCATTCAAATACATCTTTAACAAAGGCACATGTTTCCTCCACATAACCGAACACGGATGGTTTATCCAACCCTTATAAGGTGTCCCATCCAACTTGGGTCTACCCATTATCGCATTTATAATTTGAAAAGATTCAACCCGTTGTTTTCCCAAACGTTTATCGTCAAGGACTCTCAAGGATTCTGTAATGTCTGAGTATGGTAGGAATGTTTGCATACAACAAAGATAAGGAACTTTTTGATATAAACAAAAAACCCACCTAAGTGGTGGGGTTGATGTTATTTATTGTTTTCCATTAATTCATCTGTTGTAGTAAAAAAAATATTCTCACATCTTGCTTTGTTTTCTTGTACATAATTATAAAAAAATGCTCCGTCCAATAGAATAAGATATTTTCTTTTTAATGGGTCCTTACATAAATGTTCAATAGTTGTGTCAATTTCTTTCTGTACGTCCATTTGAGATCCTCCAGTAACTTTGACTGTCTTATCCACAACTAAAATCCCGTTAAATCCTTCAGTATTAGGATATTGAGACCCAATTAAAAGAAAATCAAACGTTTTAACGCCTTTTGATTTTTCTGATTGAGTTTTTTTACCACTTTTTGGAACAATTTTAAAATCTTGATTAAGATGTAAGGAATCATTACCACTTTTAGACAAAATAGTTACATGCATATTGGGGTTTCTTTCTATGTATTTCATTTTCCACTCTTCATTAAGATTTTGTCTTTCCGCTTTAATTACCCATAATTTAAGAACTTGGTTTTTAGCCAATCCTTCAAGTTGTAATAAAACTGATGCAAATTCTTTGGCGGTTAGAGATTCTTCTTTAGAGAAGGTAGTAATTTTTTTAAATAAACTTTCGTAATTTGTTGTTAAATTACCTGTTTCAAAGACTTGTGTCCAATAATTTAAAACAATTTGTTCATTGTCTTTTTCTTGTTGTTTAATTTTATCTGAAACATATTTCATGTATTCACTCATATTTTTTTTTACAAAACTACAAAAATGAATTGAATTAAACAAATTATTTATCTTTCTCCAAACTTTCTTTTGTAATATATTCATCAAACATTGAAGTTTGTTTGACAATTCCTTCTATTCTACGATTACAAATATCACTATAGGTTATATCTAATTCTGATCCAATCCAATTCCTATCTAATAAAATGGACATTTTAGCCGTCGTACCTGAACCCATGAAAGGATCATAAATTAAATCACCATTTTTTGTCCAACTTATAATATGTTTGGCGGCAAGTTCTTCAGGGAATATCGCAGGATGTTCAAACGCAACCAAGTCCTTGGTTGATTTATTCATTCCGTTTTTTATTAACCAAATGTTATTCTCAATACCATATTCATTAACTGGTTTACCATTAAACCCTGGAACCATTTCACCATTTGGATTTCTAAACTTTCTTGAATGTCTAACTGCTCCCGCTGTCACATTCTTTTTCATTATTGGATTAAAAGTATTTGGTTTACCTTTTGAAAATACAAACATGTACTCAAAGGTTTGATTATATCTTGTTTTTTGAGGGAATGGTGTGCCTGTCTTTTGGTAAATCATAGTATCATATAAATCAAAACCACATTCTTTAAAATATAATGCCTGTCTAAAAGATGTTCCTGTCTCACTACCTTTATTTGTTGCATCTCCCACAACCCAAATAACTACCCCACCTTTTTTTGTCACCCTAAATAACTCTCTTGCAATATTTTCAAAAGGAAAAGAATATCCATTAAATTTAGTCTCATTACCACCAACATGCTTATTATAAGTTCTTAAATCATCATATGGAGGTGAAGTTAATGTTAGGTCAATGAAATTATCTTGCATATTTCCCATTGTTATTAAACAGTCTTCGTTGTATAATTGATTATGATTTATCATATAGATAAATATAAGTTATAATCCCACTAATGTCAAAACAAAACCCCACTTTATGGGTGGGGTTGGGTAATTAATTATCTTTTAAATTTTTTAGGCATAAAATCTATTAATGTACCTGTACAAGATGGAGCATGTGGACAACAAATATATTTAATATCGTCTAACAACTCAATTTTATACTCAGAAACTGCAATAATTTTATTACAATGAATACAACATCTCTTACTATTATAATTCATGTCAGGGAGAAAATTATGTTTTTCAAAAAATTCTTTTCTTTCTTCTTGTGGAATTTCAATATAAATTTTTTCTTTTGGTTCGGGTGTTATCATAAAAAATAATTTAAGGGCGGTTGATAATCTATTTAAGATTAACATAGACCTAACCTCATTATATTCTTCTTCAGTAATAGGATTATTATTTATGATTTTTTCTATTTTATCTTTTTTACCTTTCGTTAATTTACAAAATTTTTCGTCTAAAATATCTTTAATTACCAAATCTTTACCCTCAGTTAATGATGTAGTTTTATACATAGTATAACCAAAATTAAATTCAATAATTTTTTCTGTAATGTCTAAATGATTGTTCATGTTATTTTTTTTTAA
>Ga0209829_10001136_pt1 | contig 22389 bp, 21 predicted proteins | sample C_140205_EF_Meta_FD_187311 | JGI IMG/M metagenome (GOLD analysis project Ga0209829, IMG submission 187311) | Freshwater microbial communities from Lake Croche, Canada to study carbon cycling - C_140205_EF_MetaG (SPAdes) (version 2) | ecosystem: Environmental > Aquatic > Freshwater > Lake...
AATCGAGCCGACGCAAGCTCACTTTGGGGCCGTGCAGAAAAAGTCCGCGCGGAGCGGCGAAGCGGGACTGCGCATCAGCGGTGCGACCAATACGACCGTCTATCAGTGGTATCCCGCAAGCGTCGGTCGGCTTTATGTTTCCTCGGTCTACGCCCGGGGTCGGGTGACTTCGAGCAATGCAGTGCTCCTCACCTTGGGTTGGCTGGATGCAAAAGGCCAGTTGATGGCAAGCTCTCTATCCGCTCGTCTACCGGATGGCGAGTGGCCGAATTGGGTTCAACTGCAACAAGGCGCACGGGCGCCGGCTGGGGCCGCGTGGGTGGGAATCGGGGTAACTCTGCAAAATCAAATGAAGGGTGATTGGGCGGAGTTTGACGATTTCTCACTCATCGATGCAGGTGTGGAAAAATAAACAGGCTTTGGTGCTCGGCAGTTGCGTCGTATAGGCGGTCGCCGCGTAAGTTGCTTTTTGGTCGACTGCCAAATGTTTCGCCCCGGTAAATTCGTGGGTAGTTCCGCTTGGGTGCCAATAAAAAACCCGCCGAAAATCGGCGGGTCGAAAAACGGAAAGATAGCCATCTCTTCAGATGGCCTTTGGCAGCGCATCCGTGAGATCCACGGAGTGGGGGTGGTTTCGTTTCACGCGCTGCAGTTGGTGGCGACGCGCGAGCATGCGGTCTAGTTTGTCGATGACCATCGAGACGGCCTTGTGGCATTCGTCGGATTCGACGGAGGCGTTCATGTCGGGGCCGTGGATGGCGATGTGACCTTTGGCCTTGAAGCGCGTACCGACGGCTTCCTTGGGGTCACATTCCAGCTCAACGCGGATACGCACAATGCGCTCCTCGTGACGGAACAATCGTTCGGCCTTTTCGCGGACGAAGGCTTTGAGCGACGGAGTCAGCTCGAGATGAATGCCGGAGACGATTAGTTCGTGGTTATTTTGGCTGTTCATGTTACTGCGTTTGGTTTGGTTTGAACCGAAGTCGGCGGTCAAGCCGAGTCGGTGAAAGGGAGGGATCAAATCGCCGGTCTGGTCCTCGCTAAGCGATGGAATAAAATCGGACGCAGCCGTCGTTGTTACGGGCGGATCTTCCTGGGTTGGAAAATCATTCATCAATCTAGTGAGGAAGCTGTAGGCTGGCTCAGTTTTTTGCAACCTCGCTCACGGCATTTTCGCCAAAAAAATCTCGAATAAAAATTGAACCAGACTTCCGTTGATCGGTCCCTTGCAGCGGACGTGGTTTTGGCGCTAGGGGGAGCTAATGAGGGGCTAAGTTCGGAAGTGCCTGAGGGAAAGGGAGGGCGCATCGACGAGGGTAGTTTCGACACATGGGAGTGCTTTCCTGAGAAGAATCTTCTCCGCTGGCTCGAAATGTGGCTGCTCTTCGGGCGGGCTTAGGCTTTTCTTCCCTGAAAAAATGATTGCTGCTCGATTGTCCAAAATAAATGGGTGGGAAAATAGCCTGGAGCAGGTGCCGGCGTGAGCACCGACTCGAACGCGATTCCCGTGGAAACGCTCGGGCCGACCGGCGTAGCACCGGTAGATTTTTTTACGATCTCGGGTCGGGCCTGTGCTTGGCCGCGAAGGACCAAACAGGGGCCGGTGCGCATGATCGCGCCGGAAGAAATCCCTCCTTGGATTGTTTATGAAGATGCCCGACTGCTCGTCGTCAACAAGCCGGGGGATCTCGTCTGTCACCCGTCAAAGGCCGGTCCTTGGTCAAGTCTCGTCGGGGCTCTGCGGGAATACACGAAGCTCGACGTCGTGCACTTGGTTTTCCGCCTTGATCGGGAGACGAGCGGAATTGTGGTGCTGGCGAAGGACCCGAAAATGGCGAGTCGTCTGCAAACTGCGATGCAGGAGCGCAAGGTTGGGAAGGCCTACCTAGCGGTGCTCACCGGCGAACTTGGAGCGCCAGTATCGGTGAATCAACCGTTGGGGGATGACACGGCGAGTCCCGTGTTTGTGAAATCATGCGTCCGCCCCGATGGGCAAAGCGCGGTTTCGCATTTCACACCATTGGCGACCGCGAACGGGTTTACGTTGACGCGAGTGGTGACGGAGACCGGGCGAAAGCATCAAATCCGCGCCCATGCGCAATGGCTGGGACATTGGATGGTGGGCGACAAAATTTACGGACCTGATGCGCGGCATTATTTGGAATTTATTGATCACGGGTGGACCGAGGCGTTGGCGGCCAAGTTATTCCTATCGCGTCAGGCGCTGCATTGCGCGGAAATCGATCTGCGGCCGGCCGGTCTCGATTTTGTTTTTTCGGCCGCGATGCCGGCCGATATGCGGGACTTTTGTGTCAGCCGCGGGTTAAGTGGGTGATTGCGGCTGCGATGGCGGCACGGAGGGTGGCAATTCGTTGCGCGAGCGGGAAGGCCGAGGGGCTTTCAATCGTGTAGCTAAGGGTGGTGTGATGGGCGCGCAGGTAGATCGCTTCGGGCCACGATTCACGCATGAGCGGATCGCTGACGGGGCGAATGATCCCGGGTTGGTCGACGGTGCGGCCGTCAATGACGGAGGCCGTCTCGATCGGGCAAACCTTGGCCGCGGCGTCGATCATCGCATCGGCGAGAGAGGGGCGGCCGGTGGGGTTGAGTTCGTAGAGGTAGAATCCTTTGGATTCCCAGTCCTCGTGCACGCAGATCGTGACGTCGAAATTGGGCTGGCGGCCAAGCCAAGCGGCGTGGGCGCTGATCTCAGCAGAGCGAAGGTCCTTGTAGTCACGGTTGAGATCGAGTCCGGCGGCATTCTCGCGCGTGGCCCGGACGAAGCCGGCCGGATTGAGGAGGGGACAGACGAACCATACGGCCCGATCGTCGAAGACGCCGGCTTCGAGGAGCTCAAGGAGTGCGAGGGGAGGGGCAGGTTCGTCGCCGTGAATGCCGGCGGAAAGATAGATGCGCGGTCGTGGGCCAGGGGTGCGTCTGGTCAGAGCGAAGAGCGGGGTGCCGGCCTCCTCGCCGAAAGTCTCGACGCGGAAGCCGGCGGTGCGGGCGGCGTCGGCAAAGCGGACCGCGAGGGCCGGTGGATCGATGACGGAGTTTTTGACAGAAGGGTCGGAATGCACGGAATGGATGGTTTGCTCGGCTCCCGATCATTCTGTCGATTCTAGTCAATCTGTCCTTAACAAAGTATTTATGTCCCAAGTTCGCGTTCGTTTCGCTCCCAGTCCCACCGGTTTTTTCCATATCGGCAGCGCCCGCACGGCGTTGTTTAACTGGCTTTACGCTCGCCACACGGGCGGGGTGTTTATCCTGCGGATCGAGGACACCGACAAGGAACGTAACAGCGAGGAGTTCCTCAAATTGATTTATGAGAGCCTCACTTGGCTGGGCATGAACTGGGATGAAGGTCCTCAGTTCGGCACGAGCGGTGGGGGTGACTTTGGCCCGTATCGCCAGAGCGAGCGGAGTGACATCTACAAGGAATATGTCGCGAAGCTCATGGCGGCGGGGCGTGCCTACGAGAAGGATGGGGCGATTTGGTTCAAGTTTCTCGGCGAGCGCCACGAGGTCTTCGACGAGCATCGAAAGAAGACCGTGACGAAGGTTAAAACGGCGCCGATCGTGATCGAGGACCAGATTCGTGGGCGGGTGGAGCGCGTCGAGGACGAGGACTTCGTGATCGTGCGTTCGGACGGAAATCCGGTGTTTCACCTCGTAAATGTCGTCGACGACATTGCGATGAAGGTGACGCACATCATCCGCGGCGAAGATCACCTCTCAAACACCAGTAAGCACGTGGCGCTCTACGAAGGTTTCGGCGTGAAGCCGCCGGCATTCGCGCACATTCCGCTTATTTTGAAACAGAACGGTCCGGGCAAGATGTCGAAGCGCGACCAAGGTGCACTCATCGAGGAATACCAGCGGCGTGGTTACCTGCCTGAGGCGCTCATGAATTTCCTCTGCTTGCTGGGCTGGAATCCCGGCGACGATCGCGAGAAAATGCTGATCGCCGACATCATCCGGCTCTATGATCTCCCGGGGATCAACCAGAGCAATGCGCGCTTCGACGACAAGAAGCTCGCGCACATGAACATGGTTTACCTGCTGGAGCAGCCGGCGGAAAAGTTTGTGGCGCTGGCGAAGGATTATTTCGCCAGCCAGAGCGAAAATGCCGTCGCCAAGGCTGCGCTCGCGGCGGACGCGGGGTATTTTCGTGACGTGATGTTGCTGAGCCAGCCCAAGGTGAAAGGCGTCGAAGAATTGCCGGCCTACACGGCCTATTTCTTCACTGACGATTTTGCGATCGAGCCAAAGGTGCGCGACAAGGTCATGAGTAAAGGCGATCCGAAGGCGCGGCTCGCCGATCTGAGCGAATTCATCGGAGAGGTGGATCTATCGAGCGACACGGCCGTTGAGGAAGCACTGAAGGCGCTCGCGGCGAAAAACGGGCTCGGCTTTGGCGACTACCAGTCGGTCGCGCGGCTCGCCGTCTCGGGCACGAATGTCGGACCAAGCATCACGGGAATGTTTCGCGTGTTGGGACGCGAGCGAGTGCGCAGCCGGTTGCAGAAGCTTCTCGCCGCTGCGGGCTGACCCTGCGAGGCCGGAAGGCGGGTCTCAGCAGCGGGCGAGGATCAACTTCAGGAGTTCTCCGTAGTCATTCACTGCGGGGAACTGCGGGAACTGGCGCACGATGTTGTCCGGTGCGTGGAAGAGGAATCCGTGGTTGGCCTGGCCGAGCATCGTCGTGTCGTTGAATGAATCGCCGGCGGCGATGACGTTGTAGTTGAGCGACTGCAGGGCGGCCACGGCGTGCCGTTTTTGGTCGGCCATGCGGAGTTGGTAGCCGGCGATGCGATCGTGCTCCACGACGAGGCGATGGCAAAATAACGCGGGTCGGCCGAATTGGCGCATGAAGGGATCGGCGAATTGCTCGAACGTGTCGGAGAGAATGATGACCTGTACACAGCGGCGCAGTTCGTCGAGAAACTCGCCTGCTCCCGGGAGCGGGGTGAGTGAGCCGATCACCTCTTGGATTTTGGACAAGGTGATGCCGTGACGGTCGAGAATCTCGATGCGGTAGAGCATGAGCTTGTCGTAGTCGGGCTCATCGCGCGTGGTGCGGCGCAATTCGGGGATGCCGGTGCGTTCCGCGACGGCAATCCAAATTTCAGGCGTGAGCACGCCTTCCATGTCGAGAGTTACGATGCTTTGCTTCACAAGTGCGCGGAGTGAACCAGACGACTTTGCGCGGTGGCAAGCCGAGGGTTGCTTCACTCAAACTGTTTTCTGAATTCGGCGAATTGCTGGCGGAGTTCGGCGAGTTCAGCGCGGAGCGCGGTGGTCTCGGCTTCGAGTTTCGTCATCCGGTCGTTTTCCAGCCGGACGGTCAGCGTGGCCGGCTCAAGTGGCGGCGGGCTGGAGGAAGAGGTGAGGGCGGCTACGTCGATGGGACCGGCGAGCAGGTGGGCGTAGCGGGGTTCCTTGGTGCCGGGCAGGCGGGGGAGTTTGACGACGAGCGGTTGGGGTGTGCGCGTCGCGAGGGCTTGGAGCGCTTCCTCCACCTCAGTGAGGGTTTCAAAGGGTTGAAAGCGCTCTGTGCGGGTGCGAAGCTCGGCGAGCGTCTGCGGACCGCGCAACATGAGGACGCACAGGAGACCGACTTCGGCGGGGGTGAGCTGCAACGCTTCGATGAAGTTGTGTTTGTATTTCGCGACCCGGCTCTCCGCGCCGGTGAAGACGGAGGCGAGGCGTTTGTCGCGCAGACTATCAAGCGCGCGAACGATCGTGGGCTCGTCAAAGGCGACGACGGGATCGCGGTTCGAGAGCTGGTTGCAGGCGAGGGTGAGGGAGTTGAGCGTCAGCGGATAGTAGTCGGGGGTCGTTACGGCTTTTTCAAGGAGCGAGCCGAGTACACGGAGTTCGTGGGCGTTGAGGGAGGGGAGGGCGGCGTCCATCGTAGTGGTTAGGTGGCTTGCGGCGTGAGGGAGGCGGCCGTTGGGAAATGCGCGGAAAGATCGAGGGCTTTGTGTTTCAAAACCGACTCGAGGAGATCCCGGCTCGATAACACCGTGAGGGAACCACCGAGGTGCGCGAGCAAATCGGACTGCGGATTGGCTAACTCGACAAAAATCCGCGCATGAGGATTGAGCTGGCGGATGCGGGAAACGGTGTGGAGGGACTTAAGATCGGCGTCTTGGAAACGGACGTTAGCGAAAACGAAAATGAAATCGGCCGCCGCGATGTTGGCCTTTTTCAAGGCGAACGGACTGATCGGTACGCCGCGGACGAAGTGATACTGCGGGTAGGGCTGCACCTGGACGAGGTCGGTGACCAAGACCGTTTCTCGGCCGGCGAGTGCGGGGTGGCGGTCGAGCACCTGGAGCAGTTCATCGGCGAAGGCGGTGTATTCGCAGATGACGATGTGGTGCGTGGCTTCGACTTGGGCGGTGCCGAGGCGGTGGCGATTCGTCAGGCCGTGCAGTGAGTCGGCCGTGAGCGCGATGAAGTTCGTGTAGCAATAGATCCCCACGAGAATTGTCACGACCCCGGCGGCACGTCCCATCGACGTAACGGGAGCAACGTCGCCGTAGCCCACGGTGGTCGAGCTGACGAACCACCACCAGATGGCGTCGCCGTAGCTTTTCACGCTGGGATTGATGCCGTGCTCGTAGGCCCAGAATACCCACGGAGCGCCGACAAACGTCACCGTGAGCAACAGGGCGATAAAGCGAACTTGACGGGGCATGAGACGGCGGCGCAGGAGGAGCGCGGAAGTGCGAAGTGTAAGCTTGGCCGGAGTCCGCTGCAGATTGGCACTATTTTTTTGGCACCCACGCGTCCTTGAGTGTGAGCGTGCGGTTGAAGACGGGGCGGCTCGGCGAGCTGTCCTTTGAATCGAGCGTAAAGTAGCCGAGACGTTCGAATTGAAAACGTTGATCGGGCGCTGCGTCGGCGAGGGACGATTCGAGTTTCGCGGTGATGACTTCGAGGGAGTGTGGATTGACGTGCTTTTTGAATTCTCCTTCGGCGTCCGGCTCAGCGACGGTGAAGAGCCGGTCGTAGAGCCGCACTTCCGCTGCGGTGCAGTGACTGGCACTGACCCAGTGAATGGTGCCCTTGACTTTGCGGTCGACGTTGGGGCCGCCGGCCCGCGTCGTGAGATCGGCAGTGCAGCGGAGTTCGCTGATAGCGCCGGAGGCGTCTTTCACGAGTTCGTCGCACTTGATGATGCAGGCGTATTTGAGGCGGACCTCTCCGCCCGGTTTAAGGCGGAAGTATTTTGGCGGAGGAACTTCCGCGAAGTCGTCTTGTTCGATGTAGACCTCGCGCGTGAGGGCAACTTTCCGCGTGGTCGGCGATTGCTCCTGCGGATTGTTCGTGGCATCGCACTCGATCACTTCGCCGGCGGCGAGGTTCGTGAGCGTGAGTTTGATCGGCTTGAGGACGGCGAGGCGACGGAGTGAGGAGGTGTTGAGTTCCTCGCGGATGGCATGCTCGAAGACGGCCACATCCGTAGCGCTGTCGAATTTGGTGACGCCAACACTGGTGACGAAGCGGCGAAGCGCGCTCGCGGGGATGCCGCGGCGGCGGAGGCCGGAAATCGTGGGCATGCGCGGATCGTCCCACCCGGTGACGAACTTGTCCTGCACGAGCTGGAGGAGCTTGCGCTTGCTCACAATGGTGTAGCCGAGGTTGAGCTTGGCGAATTCGTATTGATGCGGTAGCGCGCGCGGGAGGTCGAGGGACTCGAGGGTCCAGTCGTAGAGGGCGCGGTGGGCATCGAACTCGAGCGTGCAAATGCTGTGTGTAATACCCTCGAGATAGTCACTCAGGCAGTGGGCGAAATCGTAGAGCGGATAGATACACCACTTGTTGCCGGTGTGATGGTGCGCGGTGTGCCGAATCCGGTAGAGCAGGGGGTCGCGGAGCCACATGTTGGGCGACGTGTTGTCGATTTTTGCGCGCAGCGTGCGGGCACTGTCGGGAAACTCGCCGGCTTTCATGCGCGTGAACAGGTCGAGATTTTCCGCGACAGTGCGGTTGCGGAACGGGCTGTCTTTGCCGTGGCGATCAGGCGCGCCGCGGTAGGCTTCGGTTTCGCCGGGCGTCAGGTCACAGACGAAGGCCCGACCGCGTTTGATGAGTTCGACGGCGTAGCCGTAGATCTGATCGAAGTAGTCGCTGGCGAAAAACGGCTCGGTGCTGTCGCCGGGGGCAGCGGGGGCCAGATAGAAATCGGGTTTACCGTTGCTCGTGACGGCGGAAGGTTGGGTGCCCTTTGGTTTGAATCCGAGGCAATGGTCGGCCCAACCGGCGACGAGCCACTGCACATCGGTGGTGATGGAAGCGACGTATTCGAGATCCTCTTTGACCGGGTTCGTGTCGTCGAAGCGGAGGTTGCACTGACCGGCATTTTCGCGGGCGATGCCAAAGTTCAGGCAGATCGATTTGGCGTGGCCAATGTGGAGGTAGCCGTTGGGTTCCGGCGGGAAGCGCGTGACAATCTTCGCATAGCGTTTTTCGACGACGTGTTGCGACACGATATCGCGGATGAAATCGCTGGCAGCGGGAGTGGTGACGGAGGCGCTGGTGTCAGAGGGCTCGACGGACATAAACGGTGAAATTGCGGAGTGCGTGGATTAGCCGCAATGATTTGTTTCGATTGCGCAGGGACTGATCGCTCGGGCTTGACGCCCCCCGTGCGGGTGCGCTTCATGCCCGGACGTCACACCGCGAGTGTAGCACAATGGATAGTGTAGTGGCCTCCGAAGCCATTGATCCCGGTTCAACTCCGGGCACTCGCACCAGATGTTTTCAGGGGTAAAATCGGGTAAATTAGAAGAGGCGAAAAACCCGCCGAAATTGACAAGTGTAACCGTTTTTCTCCCCGCTGGCATCGTTTAGAAAGCCTTTTACCCACTGAAAGTAGCGAGTAACCGAATTTCTTTATATTGCACGCTAGGACCATCAGGTAATATAATCCTATTTCTCGCTCCACGTTATTGGAGCAATCCCACCGTGTTTGTGACCACGAAAGCAGTTTCCCCCTTACACAGCCCCGCTAAAGGTCCCGTTTCCTTCCAGCTTATCACAACCCCTCCGTGCACCCCCGTCTCTTCCTCTCCACGTTTATCACCACACGCGGCCGGCCAACTGTGCTGGCACAGCTCGCCCTCGTGCTGCTGCTCGTCTGCGCCGGTGCGAGCCGCGCCGCCGATTCCGTCGCAACGGGCACGATCGAAGGCCGCGTATCCAGCACCCGTAGCGGGGATTTCCTAGAAAAGGCGCGCATCTCGGTTGATGGCACCTCGCTGGAGACTTTCACCGACTCCGATGGTTATTATCGTGTCGCGAACGTTCCGGTCGGCACGACACGGCTGAAGGCGTTCTTCACCGGGTTGCTGCCGCAGACGGTCGACCTAGTCGTTGCCGCCGGCGGTGTGGCGCAGCGCAACATCGAACTGGCCGGCGTCTCCACCCGGCCGGGGCCGTTGCGCGGTGGCGAACCGATCCAGCTGGATCAATTTGTAGTCGGCGCCTCGCGCGAGATGGACGGCGCGGCGATCGCGATTAACGAACAGCGATTTGCGGCCAACATCCGGAACGTGGTCTCGACCGACGAATTTGGCCACGTAGCGGAGGGCAACGTCGGTGAGTTCCTGAAATTTCTCCCGGGTGTTACAGTCGAATATGGTGGTGGGTATGCCCGCGGGATTTCGATCAACGGCGTGCCGTCGGCTAACGTGCCGGTCACGATCGACGGCTTCAACCTCGCGAGCACGGGCGGCGACAACAACACCGGGCGCTCGGTGCAGGTCGACATGGCCTCGATCAACAACATCGCGCGCATGGAGGTGCTCCACTCGCCGACGCCGGAATCGCAGGGCGCGGCCCTCGCCGGGTCTGTGAACATGGTGCCCCGAAGTTCGTTCGAGCGCTCGCGGCCGCAATTCAACACGACGGTCTCGCTCGTGATGCGGGACAACGCGCGTGATTTTACCCGGACGGCCGGCCCGCGCGAGCACCCGACGCGCAAGGTTCATCCGAGCTTTGACTTCAACTACATCATGCCGGTGAACCAGCGCTTCGGTTTCACGCTCTCGGGTGGTTCGGCACAGCAATATACTGCGGAGGATTTTTCCCAAAATACCTGGCGCGGCGGCAGTGCGGCAACCAACGGCGTCGCCTTTCCCCACACGACGCCCGACAAGCCGTATCTCTCGAGCTACGTCGTCCGCGATTCGCCGAAGGACACCACGCGCCGCTCGTTCGGGGCGACGATCGACTACCGGCTGTCGCGCAACGACCGTATTTCGTTTTCGTTCCAGTTTTTTTCGTTCAACGCCGACACGACCAATCGCGCGTTGACGTTTAACGTGAACCGCGTGCTCCCGGGCGATTTCTCCCTGACGTCGACCCGTGGTGCGGTGGCGGCGGGCGATCTGTTGCTGGCGCAGGGCGGGCGCGACCGGATCAACCGGACATACATGCCGACTCTGGTCTGGCGGCACGACGGCCCGGTCTGGAAAATGGACATGGGCGCCGGGCACTCGCGCGGCAGCAATTACGTCCGCGACATCGACAAAGGATTCTTCAATAACACCCAGGCTCGGCGCACCGGCGTGACCGTTGCCTTTGACGACTTGTTTTATCTCCGACCCAATCGCATCACCGTGACCAGCGCCGCCGGGATACCCGTCGATCCCTTCAGTCTCGCCAGCTACGCGTTGGTTTCGTCGAACAGCATCCAGAACACCTCCGTGGATTTGCAGCGGAGCGTGTTTGCGAATGCGCGCCGGGACTTTTCTTGGGCGGTGCCGTTCACCCTCAAGGGCGGAGCAGAAGTGCGGCACGCGATGCGCGACCTGCGCGGCGGGACGCACCTTTATTCGTTCGTCGGCGCTGACGGGCGCGCGAGCACCGATCCCACGCTCGGTGACGACAGCGCGGCGCCCTACCTCGACCCGAGTTTTTCCGAACGCACGTTGCCCTTCGGTTTCCCGAAGGCGCAATGGAGCAGCAACGAGAAGCTCTGGGCGACCTCCCAGGCGCGGCCCAGCCTGTTCACGACGGATCCAAACGCCTGGTATCGTTCGGAGACCGGGCTCTCCAAGCATGCCGAGGAGGTGATCTCGGCGACCTATCTGCGCGGCGACGTGCAGTTGGTTGACCGCAGGCTGAAACTTGTTGGAGGCGTGCGGGCCGAGCAGACCAACATTTCCGCCGAGGGTTCGCTCACGGACCCGACGCGGAACTTCCAGCGTGACGCCTCCGGCCGAACCTTGCTTGGGGCCAATGGTCGCCCGCTCACGATTCTGCCGACCACGGATACCCTCGGCGTGTCCAAACTCACGTTCATCGATCGCGGGCTGCACGCGGAAAAGGAATACCTACGGCTCTTCCCGAGTCTCAATGCGAGTTTCAACCTGCGGGAAAACTTGATCGCGCGCGCGGCTTATTATGAGTCTGTCGGCCGGCCCGACTTTGAACAATACGCCGGCGGTCTCACCCTGCCTGACACCGAGAGCCCGCCCAGCGGGGCGAACCGGATCATCGTGAACAACGTCGGCATCAAGGCGTGGCAGGCGCAAACGATGAAGGTGCGGCTGGAGTATTATTTCGAGGGCGTCGGACAGTTTTCGGTCGGCGCTTTCCGCCGGAGTTTCGAGAACTTCTTTGGCAGCACCGTATTCAACGCCACGCCTGAATTCCTGTCGCTCTACGGACTCACGGCGTCCGTCTATGCCCCGTATGATGTGGCGACCCAATACAACCTCGCGAATAAGGTCCGGATGGAGGGATATGAAGTCGACTACAAGCAGGCTCTAACCTTTCTGCCCTCGTGGGCGCGGGGAATGCAGGTGTTTGCGAACGCCAGTTCACAGCGGACCGTGAATGACTCCGGCGGGGATTTCGCGGGGTTCGTGCCCTTTTCTTCGAGTTGGGGTGTGAGCCTGACCCGCCAGAAATTTAACGTCCGTATGAACTGGAATTACCGCGCCCGGCAACGGGGCATTGTGATTGCCGCGGGCAACAGCATCGAGCCCGGCACCTATAACTGGGCTCTAAAGCGGCTCTACGTCGATCTCTCGGGCGAATATTCCCTGCGCCGGAACATCGCGATTTTCGGGAACCTGCGCAATTTAGGCGCCGCCAAGGACGACAACGAAGTTTTCGGACCGAGCACACCGGCGGCGGCCCAATTCCGGCAGCGCACCGACATCGGCGCGCTTTGGACGTTCGGCGTCAAGGGGAGCTTCTGAGTTCTCGCGAAAACTGGAACGCTTCAGGTTTCGGCAGGCGATATTTCAACTCATTCGGGTTAGTTTTCAACTCGCATCGGGCACCAGTTGAGACCCAGAGTCCTACCAATTCGAATACGAATTGGGACTCGCATATTATCCGGCGGCGCTAGGCCGCTTTCCTGCTTTCACGCCAAGCGCGCCAGCCTTCGATAACCATCGGGAGAACCGATAGAAAAATAATGGCTAGGATGACCAACTTGAAGTTCTTTTGCACGAACGGCTGGTTGCCGAATGCGTAACCGGCATAGATGAAAAAATAAATCCAGACAAAACCGCCAATCAGGTTGTAGGCGATAAACTTTCGATAGGTCATTTGACCGACACCCGCCACGAAGGGGACAAACGTCCGCACGATAGGCACAAAGCGTGCGAGGATAATGGCGCGACCGCCGTATTTCTCAAAAAAGGCGTGGGCGCGTTCGAGGTGCTTTTTGCGGAAGAAAAAGGAGTCCTCGCGCTTGAAGACCGCTGGGCCGAGTTTGGCGCCGATCCAGTAGTTTAGCGTGTCCCCGATAAACGCCGCCACGAAGAGTAGCAGAGCCATAGCGTGGACATTCAGGCCGGTTTCAGGTTTTGCGCAAAATGCACCGGCGGCGAAGAGCAGGGAGTCGCCCGGAAGAAACGGGGTTACGACGAGGCCGGTTTCGGCGAAGATGATCAGGAAAAGAACGGCATAGGTCCAAGTGCCGTAGTCGCGGATGATTTCGGCCAAGTGGACATCGATATGGAGGACGAAATCAATGAGCTTCTTCGTGAGGTCGAGCATGGCGCAGGAAACGGTCGTTGGACGAACGCGGGCAGCAAAAATGAAAAAGGCAGGCAGCGGAAACTGCCTGCCATGAAAAGGAGAGCCAACGATTAGACGTCGGGCTTGGTCTTGCGGAGACCCTGGACGCGGTCGCCGGCCTTCCACTGACCACGTTTCTTGAGAATATCGACGCGCTCAAAGCGCTTCAAAACGTTGCGTTTGATGACGAGACCGGAGGAGCCTTGGAGGCTTTTGTGCTGAGACATGGTGGTTAAAGAGAGGGTTGAGACGAGTGAAAGGGTGGGAACGTGGAGTTCGCCTCAGCCCATGACAAGTATTTTTCTCCCACTCGTTCCGCTCTGATCGCCAGCCATTCAGGGGTGTCGTAGGGATGACTGGCGAGGACGTTATGTTGCAGCGGCTCGATCTGCGCGGAGAGACATTTAAAGGTGAGTCGGAATTCCTCGGTGCGCTCGCTGCGTCCTTCCCAGCGATAGTATGAGGTGATCGGCCCTTCGATTTGGACGCAGGCCGCCAGTCCGCGAGCAACGGTATCCGCCGCAATGCGTTCGGCGTCCGCTCGATTGGCGACGGTGGTCCAAGCAATCCACATGGTGGCAGGATCTGGTCCGTTGGCCGGGCTGGGCAAGCGAGGAATTCGCCCTTGACGGGTAGTTCGGCGGGGTGTGTTGTGCCCGGTTTTCAACTAAGCCAACCTCCCGACATGAGAGACGATTACCTGAAAGACGCACTCAAGACGATTCCTGACCCTAATATTCTGATCAACGTGATTTCCCGTCGCGTAAAGCAGCTCAAGCGCGGCAACCGACCGTTGGTTGAATCGCTGGAAAAGCTGACGCCCGAGGATACGGCGCTGCGCGAAGTGATCGAAGGTAAGATCAGCCACGAATTGGCCTGATTATACGGCGCGATTGCAACTTTGGGCGGCCCGGCGATTGTCGGGGCCGCCTTTTTTGTGCAGAAATTTCTTCGTCCCGATCCAATTTAAACCATGGCAGCGAAAAAGAAAGATGGCCCGCGTCACACCGAGATTCGTAACTCGAAGGCTTTGCGTGACTATTTCGTGGACGAGCGTTTCGAGGCGGGCATCCAACTGAGGGGGACCGAGGTGAAGTCAGTCCGCGCAGGCAAGGCGCAGATCAGCGATGCGTTTGGCCGGGTGGAAAAAGGGGAGATTTGGATGCACGGCGCGCACATCGAGCAGTATGCGTGGGGCAATATTTTCAATCACGACTCCAAGCGCATCCGGAAGCTGCTGTTGCACCGACGGCACATTGACAAGATTCAACACGCGCTCGAAGCCGGTGGACGTGCGCTGGTGCCGCTGCGGATGTATTTCAAGGAAGCGCTCGTGAAAGTGGAGGTGGCGTTGTGCACGGGCAAAAAGAACTTCGACAAGCGGGATGACTTGAAAAAACGGGCGGAGACGCACGATTTGAATCAGGCGCTCAAGTTGCGGCGGTAATGAATGGCACGCGCAATGCGGTTACCGTGCGGGTGCCGGGGAGCACCTCCAATTGCGGGGCGGGATTCGACACACTCGGACTCGCATTGACCGTCTACAATCGCATCACTCTGACACGAGCCCAAGTGGCGGATCGGAATCCGCAGCCAGAGACAGAGAACGATCGATGTGCACAGGCATTGGTCGATGAAACGGCGGCGGCATTTTTTCGTGAGTCGGCGCACGAGCAGGTGGGCTTTCGTTTTCACGTATCGGGCGACGTGCCCGTGGCGAGAGGCCTTGGATCGAGCGCGACGATCATCACGGGAGTTCTCGCGGGGCTCGACGCACTTTGCGGCACGGGATATTCTCGGCAAGAATTGGCAGCCATGGGCACGGCACTGGAGGGGAATCCCGACAATGTGAGTCCAAGTTTGCTCGGTGGGTTCACGGTATCGCGCTGTGATCCGGCGACGGGCGCCTACGTGAACACGATTCGGGTAAGGGTTCCGTTGGAGTTGGTCTTCGTTGTCGTGTCGCCTGCGATGGAGTTGGTGACCAAAGAGTCGCGCGGCGCGCTACCGAAGCAGTTGCCGTATGCCGATGCGGTGAGAAGCGTTAACAGCGCGGCTTACCTCACCGCGGCGTTTGCCTCGGGCGAATTTGAAAAACTACGCCATGCGGTCGCCGATTTTATGCACGAGCCTTATCGGTTGCCCAAGATTCCTGGCGCGGGGCCGGCGATCAGGGCTGGAGTCGCGGCGGGGGCGTTGACTGGTTGGTTGAGCGGTAGTGGATCGAGTGTGCTCTGCGTGGCGACCCAGGCAACGGCTGAGGGCGTAGGTGGGGCAATGAGCGAAGCATTTGGGCGCGCCAACATGGCGAGTGTTGTGCGCTTGCTCCGAGCAGACAACGAAGGCCTCGTTGTCGAATAGGCGCGCAGTCAAAGCTGCGGAGAGTCCGCCCGCGTGACTGGCGGAGTGAGATGAGTTGGCCACACCCGGAGAATTTCATCGGCGAGTTTTCGCCAACCAAATGGTTTGGCGAGGAAGCCTTTCAGCGCCGGGAGACGAATCATCGCGCCTTCTTCGTCGGAAAGATTGTGACCGGTAATCATCACAAATGTGGCTTCCGGCACGAGCGCACTAGCCTGACGAACGAAATCGAGGCCGTTGAGCTGCGGCATGTAGTAGTCGGTGACGATGACACCGGGATTAAGGTCGGGGAGTAACTTTAAGGCCGAAAGTGGACGCGAAAACGCATGGACCTGGCACGATAGATTTTCAGCCAGCATCTCAGTCATGAGATCCGTGTAGGATTTTTCGTCGTCGACGAGGATAATGGCGCGGGGAGGGACTGGGATCACGGCGGCGGTGCGAAGCAGGGTGGTCATCGGGGATTAGAAAGGCAATCCGCGAGCGTGCGCTTGATTCGGTGCCCGCGCTGGTGACGATGGGGGAATGCTGCATGTTGTGCTTTTCCAACCTGAGATCGCGCCGAATACCGGGAATGTCGGACGGATGTGCGCGTTGACCTGCTCTCGGCTGCATCTCATTCATCCATTGGGTTTCGTGATCAACGATCGAAACCTGCGCCGCGCTGGGATGGACTATTGGAAATCGCTCGATGTGCACGAGCATACGGATTGGGCGGCATTTCGGGTGAGCCCACACGCACCGAAAAGACTTTGGCTTTTTACGACGAAGACTTCGCAAAGCTTTTGGGAGGCCACCTATGCGAACGACGACGGGTTGGTCTTTGGGAATGAGGGCTCGGGAGCCCCCGAATGGCTCCATCAAGAAATTGGAATCAGGCAACGCGTCATGATCCCTCACTCCAATCCGGACCTGCGCTCACTCAATCTTAGCACGGCGGCGGGAGTCGCAACCTATGAGGCACTGAGGCAACTAAGAGTTCGGCACGAGTAGTCGCTGCGAGAGCTTACTTCCTGCTTTGGCTGGCGACGTGCAGTAAGTTGACCCCAGATGCTTATTCTTATTTTTGGGGGGCTCGGAGCTGAGCCTTCAAATCGGCTAATCCTGATTTTGCATCGGCGAAGTCCGGGCTGAGTCGTAATGCTTCTTCGAAATGAGGGATGGCCTGTTGGGGGAATCCGGTGCGCCAGAGAACTACGGCAAGGTTGTTGTGTGCGCCCGGATTGGCCGCATTGATATTTATCGCGAGTTCGAATTGGACCTGCGCCTCGGCAAGTTTGTTTTCCTGCACGTATTGGGCGCCGAGGATGTTGTGGATTTGAGAAAGGTTTTCCTGGGCGATGCGATTCCCGGGCATGAGGCGGAGACCGGCTTCAAAATGTGCCTTTGCCTCGGCCGGGCGCCCACCTACGAGGAGCACAACACCAAGGTTGATTTCAGCATCACCATAGTCGGGTTTTATTCGCAACGCAGTTTCGTAATGGCTCTTGGCTAGCTCAGGTTGGCCTTGGTTGAAAAGAATACTTCCCAAATTGTGGTGGGCTTTTGCGTGCGTCGGCTTCAGCCGAATGGCCGTCTCAAACTGCGTGATGGCGTCAGCGATTCGACCGATTTCTCGGAGCGCGTTTCCGTAGTTAAAGTGAGCGTCAACGTAGTCTTTCTTAAGGCGCAGCGCGACCTCGTAGTGTTCGATGGCCTCGGCGTTCTTTCCCTGTTCACCCAGAACGACGCCTAGGTTATTGCGGACATCCGCGAACGTGGGTTTAAGTCGCACGGCTTCGCGGTATCGGACGACCGCTTCTTCCTTTCGCCCGAGGCTGTAAAATGCACTGCCGAGATTGTTGTGGGTTTCCGCGTATTCCGGCTTGATGATCAAAGCTCGCTCGAGATGGGGCAGCGATTCGGCGGCGTTTCCTTGTTGAGTCAGGCTGTTGCCGAGATTGTTGAGCGCATCGACGTAGTTCGGCAGCAGTCGAACCGCCTCGCGAAAACAGGCGATCGCTTCGTCACGCCTTTCCTGACGAAAAATAATTTCGCCGACGTTGTTGTGGGCGCGGGCGTTTGACGGGTATTTGCGCTGGGTGTCGCGCCAAATCGTCAGTTCGTCGCGATAGTCCTCGTTGCGCCGATGAGTTTGCCAGCCTGCGCCGATCGCGAGCGCCGCGAAAACGAAGATAGCACGACGTCCGAGCAGCTGATTAACTCCGACGACAAAAATTGCCAGGATCGGAACCAGCGGAAGATACATGCGGTGTTCAGCCAACGGCTCTGATGCGATGGGTATGATACTGGAGCTGGGGCCGAGAATGGCGAAAAACCACATGCCGAGGAAACCGAGCAGCGGACGCCGCCACAATGCGTAGGCCGTAGCGGCGACCAGGGAAACGATTACGAGACCCTGTGGGAGCACCGGGAGAAGTTCGGTTTCAATGGCGGTGCCGTAGTCGAAAATGAGTGGGTCGGGCCACACGGTCAGTTTGAGGTATTTCCCCAGCGCGAGCGCGGACGTGAGCGCGTAGTTCCAGCTGGAAATGCCTCCGGCGCCAAATCCGGCAGTGCCGCCGCGCCCAGCCGACCCAGCCATGAGCCAACCGAGGAGTAACCAGCTGCTGGCTAGGGCGACATAGAATTTTGGCCGGCGTGACCACGCTTCACGAAACGTGCCGCTAACTACGGCACGATCGTAGAGGAGGACGAGGAGAGGGGCTGAGGCCATCACTTCTTTGCTCGCCATGCCGCAGACACACGAGAGCACGGTGAGTAACTGCCATGTGAAGGGATTCGTCGCCGTCGTCGAACGGACGAAACAGTAGAATGTCAGCAGGTAAAAAAGCCCCACTAATGATTCAGCGCGTTGGACGATGTAGGTGACTGACTCGGTTTGGAGTGGATGCAGCGTCCACAGCAGGGCGACGCAAAGAGCGGGCAGCACACAGGAGCTATCTTGTCTGAAATGTTTGTGGAGCGCCGGGAGTTGCAGCGTGCGACGCACGAGACCGAAAAGTGTGAGGCCGGCGAGGATGTGAATTCCGAGATTAACGACGTGGTATCCGCCGACCTCGATTCCGCCAATCGCGTAGTTGATGGCGAGGGAGAGGTTCACCAACGGACGTCCGTTGACCGTAATTCCACTGTCACTCGGCGGAGAGAGGACCGTGGAAAGGGGCCAAAGCGAGACGATGGTCGGGTTGTCTTTGATCGCCGGGGTATCGTCGTAAATCAGTTGGCCGGAGAAGCTGTTAGAATACGCCGCGATGGCGGCCGCTACCAGGAGGGCTGCGGCGAGCAGCGGGTTCCAAATGCGATGGGGAGATTGAGTAAAAGGGGCGGTCGGCACGGCAAAAAATTAACGACAGTGGTGCGGCGCCACGCAACAGAATCTCTCGTGCGACCGCGTGGAGGTGGGTTGGTGCGGGCTTTTTTCTTGGTTCGTGCGACCCTTGCCGCTGTAACCAAGCGAATGTCTTTGGCCGTATCACCCAACTTTTCGACTTCTCCGCAGCCCGCTGCGGCGGTTTTGCCGCCGATAGAGGCGAACGGACTCGGGAAAATCTATCGCCGCGACGTATCGTTGCGGCAGTGGTTGGCGCTGGGCTTGGGGTTGGACGAAACCAACGTTTCTTACGACGATCCGAATTCGGTGCCGGCGGTGCGCGACGTCAGCTTTTCGGTGGCGAAGGGGGAGGCCTTTGGGATCATTGGCCGCAATGGGGCGGGGAAGAGCACGCTGTTGCAGATTCTCGCCGGCACGTTGCGGCCGACCAAGGGCGAGTGTCATGTGCGGGGGCGCGTCACCGCCTTGCTGGAGCTGGGCTCGGGTTTTAATCCTGAATTTACCGGGAAGGAAAATATCTATTTGGCCGGGTCGATCTTGGGGATCACGCACACGGAGATGGATCAGAAAGTTGCGGAGATCGAACGGTTCGCGGACATCGGGACCTTTATCGATCAGCCGGTAAAAACGTATTCCACGGGCATGATGATGAGGGTCGCATTTGCCGTGGCGATCTCGGTCGAGCCGGACGTGTTGATCATCGATGAGGCGCTGAGCGTCGGAGATATTTTATTCCAGCAGAAGTGCAGCCGACGGATGAAAGAACTGTTGGACCGGGGGATCACGCTCCTCGTGGTCACGCATGATACTTCGTTTGTGTTGAACATGTGTCAGCGGGCGATGTGGATGGACCAAGGGCGGGTGCGTTTCATGGGTGAGGCCGGTGCCTGTGTGCGGGAATATGTTTCTGCGATGGCGGCGATTGCTGGAAACGAGACTGCCCCGACCGACGATTTTCGTGCATTATCCGTCGTGCCGCTGCCGACTGCACCGGACTTGCCCCTCGAAAACAAGGAACGACTTGGCGATGGCGGTGTGCGCGTGGAGCGGGCGTGGCTGCTGCATGCGGACGGCTCTGCCGGATCGGCGTTTCGGGTCGGCGATTGGGTGGGCGCAGTGGTGATGCTGCGAGCGAAGCGCGACGCGCGGTCGGTGAGTGTCGGATGTGAGCTGCGCAACCGCCATGGCCAAGTCATCTTCGCGACGGGGTTGCGGGTGGCGCGGCGGTTGATTGCGGAGATTCCGACCGGGGAGGTTTGTGTGGTCGCAATCCGCTTTCGCCTGGAGTTGCAACCGGGGCAATACACGCTTGATCTGGGGTGCGGGGCGGCGGCTGACTCGGAAAATATCTGGGACCGCGTGCTCAACGTGGCCGTCGTGGAGATTTCCAATTCGCCCGACCAGGAGGTCGTCCACGGCTTGGTGCGCCTGCCCTACGAGATCAGCGTGTCGCGCGCACCGGACCGGGTCGTTAAATAACCTCCGCAAACGAACGGCGGAAGAGCGAAAAGCACAGATGGCCGAACAAAAGCACGGCGAGCGCGACACCGTAAACGTAGCCGAGCTTCACCCAAGACATCGGCTCATGCCAGAGGAGCACGTGGCGGGAGAGGTCTATAAGTTGAAGAATCGGGTTAAATCGTAGGATTTCCCAAAGGATGGGCCAGGGGCTGTTGATGATTTTGTTCGGTGAATAGGGCACGGCGCTCGCGAACATCACGGCGGTAGCAATGAAGGGTGTGGCCTGGCCGATATCGCGCAGAAATACGCCAACCGCAGACAGCGCCCATGCGATGCCGAGCGCCAACATGAGCAGCGGCAGCACGAGCACGGGTAGCCACAAGACACTCGATGTTAGTCCCGTTGAACCAAATGCGCTACCGAGGAGGACGAGGCTCAGACTGACGGAAAGATGAAACGCGGTGTCGCCAATTTTCGCCACAGGCAGCACCTCGAGCGGGAAGACCACCTTCTTCACAAAATTGGGGTTTGAGACGATGAGGGAGGGCGACCAACCGAGGGTTTCGGAAAAAACATGGTAGAGGCTCAGGCTAAGAAAGAGGGCGAGGGCGAAATCGAGTTGCGACTCGTTTTTCAAGACGCCGAACTGACTCCCGAAGATGGCTCCGAAGACGAACCAATAGAGCGCCAACATCGAAAGCGGGTTGATGAGAGCCCACACAATGCCGAGTTGGCTGCCTTTGTGGCGGATGTGGATTTCCCGCAGCGTAAATTGCCAGACCAGCTCCCGGTGCCGCCAGAGTGTGGCGGCGATGTGCCACGGGTTGAGCATGGTCGCGAGGGATTTGATAACGGTGACGGTCACGTGCTGGTCTTAACGCCGCGATTGCACAGCCTGTAAAGCGCAATCCCCGGTCCGATCCGTCGCGAACGATCCCCGCGGGTTATTGTCTTGAGCGGGCAGGGTGGTTGGCCTTGCTGGCGGCGAACATGAGCGAGCAAGCAACGAGCACTAAAGCAGTCATCGCGACGGGAGCGAACGCCTATCATTTCCCCCATATCGCGATGCTCATCGCTTCGTGGAAAACGCACAATCCGACGATGCCGCTCGTCGTGTGCGATTACGGTTTTTCGGCCGAGCAGGTCGCGCGGTTGAAGGCGATTCCCGGTGTGCACTACGCGCCGGGGCCGACGCCGAACTATGATCACCCGTGGGAGGGCAAGGCGCGGCTCGGCACCTACCTGGAGAGCTTTCGCCAGCCGTGGGACGTGCTGGTGTGGATCGATGCCGACGCCCTATTTCTGCACCCGTATCCCGATCTCGGAAAACTGATGGTGGGTTACGATCTGATCATCGACGCGCACATCCAGTCCGTCGGCGAGATCATGCACGAGTGCAACCGCGAGGTGCTCGTGCGCGACGCGGGCGGCGGTGAGACGTTTCGGCGCGATGATTCGTATTTCAGCGCGGGCTGCTGGATCGCCCGCCGCGGTGTGCTGCTGGAGAACTACGCGACGTTCTGTGCGCAGGTGAAGGGCCGGGGAAACCTCTGGGAGGGGGACGCATTTGTGGCGGCGATTTATCACGAGAAGCTCCGGTTGCGCACGGTGAACGGTGGCGTTTGGCATTCGCGTGGGAAGACCTCGCTGCACACGTGCGGGGCTTCAGGCATAAATGCGTATCATGCCGGGCAACCCATCTACGTGCTGCATGCGAACGATGGTTACACGGTGCGCGCGGATGGCCGGCGGATTTTCAAGCGTCCGGAACTGGCAGCGATTCAGGATCACTTCGAGCGGATGTTCTGGGCGGAGATTGCACCGAAGGGTTTTAAGGCCGGGGCCGTCCGGGTTTAGGCGCCGGTCCGTCGTGACCGGATGGGTCCGGTTCAGCCCTCGTGTTCCCCTTCGGGCGGCAGTCGCAACGCTGTCCAGAGCAGTGCCCCACCGGCGACCGGTTCCAGCGCTCCGAAGTCCCGGCCGGGAACCGGCATCCAAAGCCACCACAACCACCCGGCTTGCAGGACCACGAGCGCGGCAAAAAACGCTCGATGCGCCGCCAACGCCCACCAGCGGGCGGCAGTCCCCGAATTCGGGCGGAACTGGCGAAACTCGGGCTCCACGTGTCCGCCGCGACGGTTCGAAAGTATCGCCCGAAACGCGAGCGCGGGCCGCTC
>Ga0209829_10001137_pt1 | contig 22380 bp, 13 predicted proteins | sample C_140205_EF_Meta_FD_187311 | JGI IMG/M metagenome (GOLD analysis project Ga0209829, IMG submission 187311) | Freshwater microbial communities from Lake Croche, Canada to study carbon cycling - C_140205_EF_MetaG (SPAdes) (version 2) | ecosystem: Environmental > Aquatic > Freshwater > Lake...
GCGCTGACGAGGAAGGCGATGTGCCAGCGATGGGGAGAAGACGAGGAAGACACGGGAGACGTGCGAGACGCTGGAAATTCAGATGGGTCGCTACGTCGCTTTGCTCCTCGCGATGACAATCAAGAGGGGCGTGCGGACAATCACGGGAGGTCGAGGACGAGGAGGGAGACGCCTTGGCGGGGGAGGGTGAAACGGAGCGTGGCGTCCCCGGCGGCGATGGCGATTTTTTCGGGCGCGGCGAGTTGGGCGAGTTTGCCGGCTTTTTCGAGGGCGGCGTATTGCTTGTCGTTCGGGGCGAGCGGTGAGCCAATTTTTTTCCACGCCGTGTAGGAATTGCTGTGGTCACCGTCGACGCGGTAGTGCGTGAGCGTGGCGGAGCTGGCGCCCGCGGGGAGGCCGGTGGCGGTGAGTTCGACGGCGGCGTCGGGGCCGGCGAGATCGTCGTCGTGGTAGTGCCAGACCAGGAGCGAGAGCGTGCGGCCTTCGAGGCTGGCGAAGGCGGCGACGTCGGATTTCTCCCGGACGCCGGACTTCATGATGTCGGCAAGGGACACTTCGGCGGAGCTGGTGGTGGGGAGGCGTTGGCCACCCATTTTGGAAAACATCCGAAAGACGTTGAGGACGGGCAGATCCAGGCCGTTGCTGGCGAGGGCGCGGAAGCCGGCGAAGTAGGGTTGGTCTTCGAATTCGAAGGCCCAGGTGAGCGCGCCCTCGAGGTTCACGCCGTGCTTGGCGGCGAGAAGGTGTTTGCGGGCGAAGACGGCGGCGGTGTAACTGGAATACATCGTGCCGTTGCGGTAGCCGTTTTGCGGGCCTTGGCAGGCAGCGCAACCCTCGGGGTCGGACTCGCCGATGACGATGGGTTTGGTCTTCAACTCGGGGACGGCGGCGATCATGGCGAAGCCGGTGTCGATGGTGCGGAGTTGCTCGGAGATGCCCATGCGAACGTGACCGTCAACGAACACGGGTTTGCCCTTGGCGTGAAAGGCAAGGAAGTCGGTGGGCGTGCCGGTCTGGCCGGTGGCGTAATTTTTGCCCGATACGACGTGCTTCAGAAAACCCTCCATGAACTTGCCGCCGGAGCCGGCGACATCAGGGCCGCCGACGCGGGCGGTGGGGAGGGCGCGGCGCACGGCGTCGATGGCGTAGTCGTGCAGTTTGTAGAATTCTTCCGGGGAGCCGTGCCAGTAGGCGGGGCCGTTGGGTTCGTTCCAGACTTCCCAATACCACGACTCGACCTCGGCGCGGCCGTAACGGGCGACGCAGTGCGTGACCCATTGGTAAACCAGCTCGGCCCACTTCGCGTAGTCCTTCGGCGGGTAAGCCCAACCGCCGGTGATGAGGCCGTAGGGGAAACCGGGACGCCACGCGTGCTGGTAGGGCTCAGGCAGCATGGAAAGGGCTGCGGGCATGAAGCCGATCTGCGCGTAGGGGCGGACGCCGCGGGCGAGGTAGGTGTCGAAGATGCGGTCGACGACCGTCCAGTTGTAAATGGGTTTCCCGTTGGCGTCCTCGGTGTAGGCGTTGGAGCTGCCCCATTTGAAGGCGGGCGTGCCGTCACCGGTGTTGAGGAGATTGTGCGCGCGGAAAAAGACGTCCTTGGGTTTCAGTTCACCGAGGGAGGAGAGGAGTTTTCGGCCGTCCTTCATCGTGGCGTAGTTGGGCTCGTCGGCCCCGAAGAAATGCCAGATGGGGCGGAGCGGGCCGGCGGACTTTGTGGCGTCGACGGTGATGGTGACCGGGAAGGATGCGGCCGGTGCGGCAGCGTCGGCGGCGAGGGCGGGGCCGGCGCACGCGACGCCGAGGGCGAGGACGGGGCCGAGCGAGCGGAACGAAGGGAACGTGGAGCGGAGGGAAGGGAGCATGGGATTAAAATTTGACGCCGTAGGTGGCGAGGAGGGTGCGGCGGTCGGCCGCCCACGCGTCGACGGTGAGGTATTTTTCGTCGGTCACGTTTTTGAGATTCAGTTGGAGCGAGTGATTGAGGCGGCTGCCGGCGGGTTTCCAGCGGTAACTGACACCGAAGTCGGCGAGGATGACGGAGGGCAAGGCGATGGTGCGGCGGCCGTCGTTGCTTTCGATCAAATTGTCTTTGTTGAGATCCTGTCCGCCGCCGAGGGTGTCGGGAAAAAGATGGCCGCGGTAGCGGACGCCGGCGGTGAAGGTGAAATTCTTGAGCGGGCCGGTGAGCAGGGAATATTTGCCGGCGACGCCGGCGGCGTGGCGCGGGGTGCCGGAGACCCAGCGGCCGATGAGGTCGCGGTCGCGGCCGGAATTGATGCGCCGCGCGTCGGTGTAGGCGACGTTGCCGATGAGCTGGATGCTTCGGCTGATGGCGTAATTGAATTCGACATCGACGCCCTTGGAGCGGCGGTGGCCCTCGGCGACGTTGTCGGTGATAAGCTGGATGGAGGGGGCGCCCGTGACAGGATCGAGGATGGGCTGGCCGGCGGCGTTGAGGAGCGGGAGTTCAAGCACGCGGTTGACGGCTTCGTTTTCCTTATCGATGTGGAAGGCGGAGATCGTGGCGTTGAATTTTTGCTCGAAGAGCGAGAGGCGGACGCCGGCCTCGGTGCCGACACCTTTTTCATTGGGGAGAATTTCGCCGAAGCGGTTGGTGGTCGTCGTGGGGAGGAAGGAATTGCTCTGGCTCGCGAAGAGCGTGACGGCGGAGCCGAGGCGGTAGTTGAGGCCGAACTGGAGGCCGGTGGCGTTGTTCGTGGCGGTGCGGTGAGTCTTGGAACTCTTGTCGTCACTGATGATGCTCACCGAATCGTAGCGGGCGGCGACGAGAGCGATCAGGCGGTTGTCGAAGGCGAAGGCCTGATGGCGGAGGGAGACGCTGGTGTTGTCGTTGGTCTGGTAGATATTTTTCGTGAAGCGCGGGAAGTCGGTCGGATTCCACGGCAGGAGAAAATAGTTCGGCGCGTCGACGGAGAGGGTGCGGATGTTCTTCGCGGGATTAGTGAGGTCGGCGGTGGCGAGGTTGCGAATCCAGTCGGTTTTGCCCTCGAAGCGATAGTCGTAGCTGAGGAGGGTGTTGTGGCCGACGGGCGTGAGAAACTTCGTCGTGTAGCGCGCGAGCAGATCGACCTGCGCGCCCTGGCCGTATTCGTGGATGGATTCGTATTGGGGCTCGCGGTCGGGGATGGTTCGGTCGGTGACGCGGAGAATGTCGCCGGCACTCCAGCCGCGCCAGAACCAACGGTCATACATGCTCGCGGCGGCGCGCAGGGAGAAGACCGGGTTGAAGCGGTGCTCCAAGTGGGCGGAGCCGGTGTGCATGTAGCGGTCGTTGAATTCCTGAGGCCCCTGCAGGCTGAAGTTGAACAGGTCCATCGCGTAGTAACCGAGGCGCTGGTTGAATGTTGTCGTGCGCAGTGCGCCCGCGGCGTCGCGCGCTGAGAGCGTGACCGAGCGCGTGGCGAAAGGGACGTGATCGCCGCGGTGCGTGTCGCGCCGGATGAAATCGTATTCGACGAAGACGTTGGTGGTGTCGCTGAAGCGCTGAACGATGGAGACGGTGCCGGAGGTTTGTTTGGCGTCGCGGAACTGCTCCTCGTAGTCGCGGTTGAAGACGGCGCCGCTCACGCGGTAGAGCGTCTGACCCCAACGACGTTTTTCCGTGAGCGGACCGGCGGAGGCGAGATCGACGCGGAAGTGGCCGAGGCCGCCGCGCATGAGGCGGAATTCCTGCTCGGGCTTGGTCGAGGGGCGGCGGCTGATGATGTTGATCATGCCCCCGGGAGCGGTCTGGCCGTAGACGGCGGCGGCGGGGCCCTTGATGACCTCGGCGCGGTCGATGCTGCCGGAGTCGACGAGGCCCCGGCGCGTGAAGCCGTTGCGGAGTTGGTTGCTCGAGGTGATGCCGCGAAGATTGTAGAAGCCTTCGGTCTCCTGTTCGCCGAAGCCGCTCGTGTAGGAGAACTGCTGCATGAGTTCGTAGGCGGCGAAGTCCCGCAGGAATTCGCGCGTCACGACATTGACGTTATAGGGCAGGTCGCGGATCGAAGTGGCAACGCGCGAGCCGGTGACGGTCTCGGAGGCGGCGTAGTCATTGGTGCCGGACTCGGCGACCGTGAATTCGGCCAGCAGGACGGATTCGCTTTCCGGGGCGGAGTTGGACGAGGGGGAGGAGGCGGGCGGCGTCTGCGCGGCGAGCTGTGTCGCGATCAGGGCAAGAGACAACAATCGGTGTGGGGGTTTCATGGGGGCAAAAACGACGCCGCAGTGTCGCGGAAACCGGCCCTTGGCGGAAGAGGAGATTGCGCATTTGATTTGGGGAATTGCGCACCCTCGGGCGGCGGGTGGGAATCCCGCGGTGTTAATCCGCTCAACGGCCCAAGCCGTAGCGGCGCCGATAGTCCGTGGGCGCCAGTTTGAGCTCCTGCCGAAAAACCGCGCTCAGATATTCCGGCGCGAAGCCCGTGCGCAGGGCGATCTCGCCGATGGGCAGTTCGGTGCCGATGAGCAGTTCCTTCACGCGGTTGAGTTGGATGCGCAGAATTTCCTGCCGGGGGGTGCGCCCGATAAACCGCCGGAATTTTTCTTCCAATGCGCGGCGGGCCATCGGGCAGTGCCGGAGTACGTCACTCACGCGCAGGCCTTCGCAGGCGTGTTCGCGGATGTAGCGTAAGGCGGCGGCGATCTTGGCGTCGCCGATCGCCAAGATGTCGCTGCTCTGGCGCGTCTCGATGCCGACGGGTGGAATCAAGCGTGGTTCGTGGGAGACTTTTTCTCCTCGCATCATCAGCGAGAGCAACGCGGCGGCTTCCCAACCGGCGCGGCGCGGGTTGAGCGTGACGCTGGAAAGGGGGGGCGGGGAGAGGGCGCAGAGCACCTCGTCGTTGTCCACGCCGAGCACCGCGACCTGCTCGGGAACGGCGAGGCCGGTGCGGCGGCAGGCTTCGAGGACTTGCTGGCCGCGGTTGTCGTAGCAGGCGAAAACGGCGACGGGTTTCGGAAGCGAGGTGAGCCAGATGCCGATGGCGCCCACTTCGGCGTCACTGTTCGGGTGCCGCTGGGACGCACGGTAGTCGTGACAAATGAGACCACGGGCGCGGACCAATTCGCCAAACCGCTCGCCGCGCCGCTGTGACCAGCGATAGCGCGCGTCACCGCAAAAGGCGAATTCACGAAAACCCCGTTCGAGAAAGTGCTGGGCAGCCAACTGAGCGACAGCGGCATCGTCAGCCTTCACCCACGGGGAATCGGCCAATAACCGCGACGGCGTAAGGTCGACCTTGGGGGTCTTCAGGCGATCGATGAGGCGGGCGATGCGGGCGCTTTCTCCGCGAAAGATCACGCCGTCGCCGTCCCAGTGTTCGAGCCAACTGGGTGGGCGGTCGTCTGTCCCCAGTTCGGCAAAGTGAATGCTCCACGGGCCGTGGCTGAGCACGTAGTCGCCGATGCCGATCAGGAGCGCGCGCGCGTAGGCGTTGGTGGTTTCGAAGATCAAGGCGACCCGCAGGAGCGGTGACCGTGGTGGCATGGCGAAGGGAATGGGGTGTAAGCTGCAGGGCCAACGGTAATTTTTCGGGCGGTGTTCCGCGGAGCAGGCAGATGAGAGCATCGCAATACGACGGCGGAACCAAAGCGTTTGACGCGAGCGTGCGGTGGCTTCAAACCACCGCGACGATGCGAAGGGCGAACCACCCCGGCCAACCCACAAATACCAGCGAAGGTCCAGCGAACCCGTTTGCCCGGCAATGAAGGCTCCGCGCGACGACCAGGAATTCCGCACGTTTCAATTGTTGCGGGAGGTTAAGACTGCGGCGTTGTCGGCGAAGCAAGTAGCCCAGCTGCACCGGGCCGAATCAACGTCGGCCGACCAGCAGGCCTCCATTTTGGTGGTGGATGATTCCGCCGCACCGCGGGAAATCATGGTGCTCATGCTCGGCTCCCTGGGCTACCTGCGCGTCACGGAAGCCGTGGATGGCCAAGATGCGCTGGAGCGAATGCAGCGAGTGGAGTTTGACCTGATCGTGCTCGATATCGAAATGCCGCGGATGAACGGCTATGAAGTGCTGGCGATCTTGCGGGACGACCCGGTTTTGCGGCATGTGCCCGTCATTGTAGCATCGGGTTTGAACGATCTGGAAGCGGTCGCCAGGTGTATCGATTTAGGTGCAGAGGATTTCTTGTTGAAGCCAGTGAATCTCGTGATTCTGCGGGCACGGATCGCATCCTCACTGGAGCGCAAGCGCCTGCGTGATTTGGAGCAACTGCGGTTGATTGAATTGCACCAAGAGAAGCTGCTGCTCGCCGTTGAGCAGGAGAAATCCGAGCGCCTGTTGTTAAATATTTTGCCGACCTCCATCGCGCACCGATTGAAACAAGGCGAGCGAACCATCGCCGAGCGCCATGAGGACGTCACGGTGCTGTTCGCCGACCTCGTAGGCTTTACGGCGCTCGTAAAAACAACCGGTCCCGTGGAGCTCGTTGCATTGCTGAACGACCTGTTTTCCCGTTTCGATCGGATGGCGGGCCGGCTTGGTTTGGAAAAAATAAAAACGATCGGTGATTGCTACCTCGTGGTGGGCGGCTTGCCCGAGCCGTTGCCGCATCACGCGATCGTGGTGGCGGATATGGCGTCGGAGATGTTGACCGCCCTGGCTGAGTTCAACCGTGAGCGGGGCACAAAACTTAAAATGCGTCTCGGCATGCATACCGGTCCCGTGGTGGCGGGAGTCATCGGTCACCAGAAATTCGCCTATGATTTGTGGGGGGCGACCGTTAATCTGGCGAGCCGCCTGCAGACGTCCGGCTTGCCCAATCGCATCCATCTTTCGGCCGCCACGGCCGAGCTGTTGCGGGGGAAATATCACGTCACCGCAGTGCGCGATCTTGTGTGCAAGGGGATCGGCCGAGTGCACGCGTGCTTGCTCGAAGGAAGAATTTGAAGAACCAGCGCAAGCGACCGAGCCGTGGGCTGGGACCGGGAATTCGGTGGTTTTTTTGCAGCAGGCAGATTTCTGCTTTGGGCCGATTGCTTGGAGCCGGCGCCGATGCCGAGTTATGCTGACTTACATCGAATTTTCCCCTCATCCTTCACCTTATGCTGCCACGCTCGCGCTCCGTCTTTGCCGCTTTCGCTGTCCGCCTACTGCTCCTTGGCCTGATGGCATCGACGGCGCCACTCTCTGCGGTCGACGGCTTGCCGCCGATGCGCCTCGAGGTAGATGCGCGCGAGATTGCCCGCAAGTTGCTCCATGCGCGGCAGGAAATTCCGGTGACACCGGGCAAGCTCGCGCTCTGGTATCCCAAATGGGTGCCGGGCACGCATGCGCCCAGCGGGCCGGTCCAAAATATCGCGGGACTGCGACTCGAGACGCCCGATGGAAAATCCATTGCTTGGCGGCGCGACGAGACTGAGCCCTATCGGATCGAATGCACGGTGCCGGCCGGGGTGAGGGTCGTCGTGGTCCGCTTGGACTATATCTGCAATCAAGCGACGACGAACTCGGGCGGGATTGACAGTTGGGGTAACGCCAAACTCGGCATCATCAATTGGAACACCTGCCTGCTCTATCCGGAAGGTCCGACCGTCGACGAATTGCGGGTGAGCGCGCGCCTCGTGCTGCCGCCGCAGTGGCGCCACGGCACCGCATTGACGGTTACGCAGGAGACCGACGGTGCGGTGGAATTCAAAACGGAGACGCTCCGCGATTTCGTCGATTGCCCGCTGGTCTGTGGCGAACACTTCCGCACGGTGGAGTTGAAACCGAAGAATTTTCCGCCGGCCTTTTTACAGCTGGCCTCCGAGGCGCCGAGTGCGTTGCAGCTCGATGAAAAAGTCGTCGAGAAATATCGCAACGTGGCGACCGAGGCCGGCGCGCTGTTTGGCGGGGCGCATTTTCCTGCCTTTCACTTTCTCGTCACCTTGAGCGACGATCTCGGCAACAACGGCGTGGAGCATCTCTCCTCCAGTTTGAACGGCGTGAAGGAACGTGACCTGATCGACGACAAGAAGCGCAAGGGCTGGGTCGCGATGTTGCTGCCCCACGAATTCACGCACTCGTGGTGCGGCAAGCATCGCCGGCCCGCGGGGATGTTGAGCCCGAATTTTCATACACCGGAGCGCACCAATCTCCTCTGGGTTTACGAGGGGTTGACGCAGTATCTGGGCGAAGTGCTCCAAGTGCGCAGCGGTCTGACGCCGCAGTCGGAATTTCTCACCGAGCTGGCGGGAAAACTTTCCTACCTGATGCACACCGAGGGCCGTCGCTGGCGTCCGTTGGAGGATACGGCCATCGCCAGTCATCTGCTCCGGGCGGCGAGTCCCAATTGGTCGGGGTTGCGGCGCTCGCAGGACTACTACGACGAAGGCATGCTGCTCTGGTTGGAGGCCGACACGATCATCCGCCAACAGTCCGACGGCCGCCGCAGTCTGGATGATTTTTGCAAAAAATTCATGGGCCCGCAGCGCCAAGAAAAAATCGCGACCTACGACCGGGCAGAGGTGATCCAGACGCTGAACGACGTGGCGAAATACGATTGGGAGAAATTCATCCACGACCGCGTCGACGTGCCGCAGACGGCGCTGCCGCTGAGCGTGGTCGAGCGCTGCGGCTACCGGCTGCAATACGCGACGAAGCCCTCCGCCTCGCTGGAGGACGACGAGCGCGAGGGGAAGTTTGTTTCGGCCGCCGACTCGCTAGGGCTGAGCTTCGGACAAACTGGCACCATCCGCAGGGTCGTGCCGGGTATGGCCGGCGACAAGGCGGGCCTCGCACCGGGGATGGCCGTGCAGGGCGTGAACGGCCGGAAGTTCAGTGCGGAACGGATGCGGGACGCGATCGCCGACAGCGTGACCAAGCGGCAGATCGAATTCCTGATTTTAGAGAGCGACAGTTTCCGCACCATCACCGTGGCCTACGCCGACGGGCCAAAATATCTCGAACTCGTGCGCGCGACGGATCGTCCGGACCTGCTCACGGCTATCTTCAAGTCGGCGGTCTCCGCAGCAGCTGAGCGTTGAGGAAGAAGGGCCGCCGGGCGCGCCCGACGACCTAACGGTAATCGGCTAGGCAGCTTCATCGAGCCCCTGGCGGCTTGTTCGACCGTGGCGAAATTTTGCACAGCGGGGTCGTGGCGCGCGATGCGAGGAAGCACCCAGAGGGTCATGAATTTTCCGGCTTCAGTCTGAGGCTGGGCGACCACGGCGCCATTTTTGAAACGGAATAATCGAAGCGGGTCACAGCAGAGAAGTCCCCAAGCAGCCGGGCTCGCTCCTTGAAAGTGAAAGCGGGATCACGGTTCAAGGTGGTCTGGAGCGCCGGCAATTCGTCAAAGGAGACGGAGCCCGTGGCCGAGCAGTTTACCCGTGAGTCTGCGGGGATAAGTTGGTCGGTGATTGGCAGGCGGACCGGTGATTGATGCGGAATAATGGGGGACCGGCCAGTTCGGTATTTTTTCTACTGGAAAACGGCTTTGAAGTTTTTTTGGCTGATCGCCCGTCCAGCGCGCGTAGGGTCGGTGGGGCGAATGACCACTCACGAGGTGTGCTCACCGCCGATGGGCCGTCTCGTGCGAGGCGGGCTGGGCGCTGGGCCCAAGGTCGTGCTGATGGCGCACCCGAGTCGGCCATGAAGGATTCCGATGCGTTCACCGCCGCACGGGCGCGGGAGCGGATGCCGGGGTCGAGGTTGCGCCCGAGAGCGCCCAGGCAGGGGTGCCGAACCAGTCGTGCATTTCTTGCGTGAAGGGTGCGACGATTTCGCGCGGCTCAGGGAAGTAGCCGCGATCGCCGGTTTCGACCAGCCACGTGTCGAGGGCGGCGCGCAGGCGGATGAGCGCTTCGCGCTGTGCGGGCTGACTGGACGCGGCGAGGTTTTTGATTTCGTGCGGATCGGAGCGAAGGTCGTAGAGTTCCTCGCAAGGGCCGGTGCGTTGCATGAGCTCCAAGGGCGCGCCGGTAAGTTTCCCCTCGGCGTGGAGTTGGCGCATGAGCGGATAGATCGGGAAACATTTTTCCTTGTAGCGATTTAATGAGGCGAACGTAGGGCCGGTGCTGAGCGTGCGGATGTAATGATAGCGGGCGTCGTGCACGGAGCGGATGCGCTGCTCGGTTTCGTCGATGCGATCACGCGCCGCGAACGCGTAGCTGCGAGGTGGCGCAGTTCGCTCTCCGATCAGGCTGTGGCTGTGCATCAACATGGGCCGCGGGACACCGGCGGCGGCGAGCGTCGTGGCGGTGAGGTCGAGGAGGCTGACCAGTTCGTCGTTGACCGCTCCGGGCGCATAACGTGCGGGCGCGGGAAAATTCTTCGGCCAGCGGATGATCAGCGGCACGCGCAGTCCGCTGTCGTAACACCAGTGAATGCCGCGGGGCTCAAGGCGGCCGTTGTCGCCGAAGAAAATGATCACGGTGTCGTCCTCCCGGCCCTCGGCCCGGAGTTTTTCGAGCACGACGCCGAAGCGTTGGTCCATGCCGGAGACGGAATTCAAGTAACGCGCCCATTCTGCGCGCACGACGGGGTGATCGGGATAATAGGGCGGCGGCGTGACGTTGGCGGGGGTGGCGATTTTTTCGTGTTCACGTTCGCCGACCCACTCGGCGCGGGCGTGTTTCCACGTCTGGCGGTCGTAGATGTCGTATTCAGACTCCATGGCGTTGACGACGGCGAAGAACGGGCGGTCCTGCGGCAACGCCGACCAGTCGCCGGAATTTTCGTGATAGATGGGGCCTTCGTTGACGAAGTTCAGATCAAGTTTTCCGGTACCAATTTCTTTTCCGTCGAGGGTCTTGAGATTGGCGGTGAAGTAGCCGGCGTCGCGGAGACGGTGGGTGATGGGCCGGACGCCCTCGGGCAGGCGATAGGCATCGGTGCGATGCGAGCGCATGGGGTGCGTGTCCGTGCTGGTCTGATACAGGCCGGTGAAGAAGGCGGAACGGCTCGGCGCGCAGGTGGGATTGGTGGCGATGACGTTGGTGTAACGGACGCCTTCGGCGGCGAGCCGGTCGAGGTGAGGCGTGCGAACGTGCTTCGCGCCGTAGCAACCGAGGTCGTGCGCGAGATTTTCGCCGGCGAGCCAGAGGATGTTGGGGCGGCGCGGGGCGAGCTCGGCGGACGAGGCCGTGGCGACCAGTGCGAGGGCGAAACAGCGCAAGAGACGGAGGTGGATCATGGACGAGTGCGGGGGTTTGGTGCAGAGCATGGGCGGCACTCCGGAGCGACGCGATTTACTTTTCTTGGCCGGTGCCCAGGTCTTGGGCCGTGCCCTTGCGCGCTCGTGGGCGGATCGGCAGGGAGGTTGCCGACTTGGTCGTTCGAGAGCGCCGGGAGGAGCCCGGCGGGCAACAGCGAGCCGAGCGATTTTTCGCGGGAGAGGCGGTGCGCGCTGGCGCTGATGGTTTCCGCGCCGATGAAGCGGAGCGTGAGCTCCGGGGCGTCTTCGGCAGGGTAAGGTTTTTCCCGAGGTGCGCGCGGAGCGGACGGGCGAGAGCGGCGGGCAGCGGGGCGCAGCGCACGGACGTCGGAAAGCGAGTTGAGCACAAATACTCAACTAGTATGGGTAAAGATTGGACGAGAATTGGCTCGCAGGAGCACGGGTCGTGTCCATCAAATGGACGTTGATGATAAAATCATCCGTTGACCGAGCCAAGGCTCCTGCCCCGAAACCCCGGAGCCGCGTATTCATCGTGGATGATCATCCGATTCTTTCGGAAGTTCTCGCGGACATGCTCAACCGCACCGACGATTTCACGGTGGTGGGGGTGGCGACGGACGGTGAGAGGGCGCTGAAACAACTGGAGGGTTTGTCCGTGGATATCCTGCTTTTGGATCTGATGCTGCCCGGGATGGGAGGGCTGGAGTTGTTGGAGGCGGTGCGGGCGACGCGTGCCCAGATGAAAGTAGTGATGTGCAGCGGAGTGGGCGGCGACAATGCAATCATGGAAGCCTACTCACAGGGGGTGAGTGCGTATGTGGAAAAATCCACGGGAGTGGACGAGCTTTTTTCCACGCTGCGGGCGGTGGCAGCCGGGAAATTCCCGCTGAATTCGCGGATGGGCGGGCTCATCCGAGCTCAGGTGCGCAGGCGCAAGGCCTTCAAGCCGCTCGCGGCAGGGGACCTGTTGATTTTGCGGCGGCTGTCGAATGGGCAGTCGTTGAAGGAGATTGCGGGCGAGTTAGGGATCTCGGCTTCGGGGGTCTACAAAGCCAGGGCGCGCATCAAGGCGCGAATGAACATCAAGGGAGCGGCGGGGTTCTTCCATGTCGCGATGAGTCTCGGATTGGTTTATCCGGCGATGACCCCGGAGGGTCCGAGCGAGCCGGGTCCCGATGGGCTCAGTGACGGCGCGATTTCGTCATGATTACGCGCCCGATGGTGGATGGAAACGGGCTCGCCCAGGAGAACGGCGACGAGGCCTTGGCCCGGCGGGCGCTGGCCAGGTTTGAGGTGTTCGAACCGAAACTGGTGTTTGTGTTCGATCAGGTTTCCCGGCGTTTGCTCAAAATTGACGGCCCCTGCGAGGAATTTTTCAACGTGACGCCGGAGCAGTTGAGCGTCGACCCGATGGCGTGGCATTGTTCGATCGACCCATTGGATCGGGCGTTGGCGGAAGCGTTGCGCGAGGATTTGCAGCGCCTCGGGAGCCTCGTGCGGTTCGTGCGGGCAACCGGACGCGATGGCTGCCAGCGGAATCTGCGCGCCGCGCTCAGGCTTGAGCAGGTGGAGGGCCGAATCCTGGTGGTCGGCTCGGTGGTGGCGTTGGAATCGGTGAGCGAGGCCCAAGGAGCATCGGGTGTGCTGCGCGCGGCAATGGAGGAAGCGCATGAAGGGATCGCGGTGACGGATGCAGAGGGATGCTTCCTTTATCTCAATCGCGAGCATTTGGCCCTGTTTGGCTACGATTCGATGGCGGAGGTTATCGGAAAATCATGGCGGATCCTCTATCCCGATGACGTGGTGCGCCAGTTCGAGCAGACCGTGTTTCCGCAGTTGATGGCCGCCGGGTGGTGGCGCGGCAGGTTGCAAGCGAAGCGGAAGGACGGCTCGCTCTTTCATGAAGGGATTTCCCTGTCGTTACTGAAGAACGGAGGCATCGTGTGCAATTGTACGGATGTCTCCTCGGAGATTGAGTTGGCCGGGCAGTTGGCGCGCAGTGAGGCGATGTTTCGGACGTTTCTGAACACGTTGCCGACGGGAGTCATCATCCGCAATCTGACTGGGGAATACGAGTTTGTGAATCGGGCGATCGTGTCGTTTTTCAACCGGGAGCTGGACTGTCGGGAGAGCGCAGTGAGCTTGAGCGCGCTCCTGCAGGAGAATCAAATCTTCGACTACTGGGTAGTCGTGGGTAAACGCGTCGCAGCCACCGGCGCGGCGGAACGATTCGATTTTCCGCTCACGTGGGGCGGTCGCGCGTGGGTGCTCGACGTCGAAAAGCGGCCTTTGCGGATTGGTTCCTCCGAGGTCACCCATGTTTGCACCCTAGTCCGCGACGTGACCGACGAGCGGCGGATGGCGACCGAGTCGAAGGAAACCGCGCGCCGGCGGGATGAATATCTGGTGATGCAGCGGGAATTTATCTCCATGGTGTCGCATGAATTTCGCACCCCGCTGACCGCCATCCAAGGTTTGCAGTATCTGATGAGCATGAGTGTCGATGGCTCGGGTAAAACCAAACCGGAGGCGATGGCGCGGTGGCTGGATCTGCAAGGGCAGGCGCTGGGGACACTGAAAGAGTTGGTGGATCAGGTGCTGCTGCTGAACCGCATCGAGCACCTGAGTTCGGCCGCGCCGCAGAAGATGCCGTTGCGGGCGTTTCTCACGAAAACGTTGCGGGCCGCGGCGGCCGGCAGCCGACTCAAATTCGAGCTGGACCTGCCAGAGGATTTTGCCGCGCTGATTTCCGAGCCCCAGCTACGCGCGATGGTGGAGAATCTGGTTTCCAACGGCCTGAAATATTCGGCGAAGGACGTGACGGTACGGGCGGGGGTCGACGGAGATCACTGGTGGCTGGCGGTCTCGGACCGTGGCCGGGGCATTCCGGAGCGAGATCAGGCGAAGCTGTTCGAACCATTTTTCCGGGCGAGTAATGTTGGCAATGTGGCGGGCACGGGCCTGGGATTGACGATTGTCAAGCGCTGCGCGGCGTATCACCGCGGCACGTTGTCGCTGGAGAGCCAGGAGGGCAGGGGCACGCAATTTACGGTGCGATTCCCCCTGGACCTTCGCAGCTTCGCGACGGCGCTGCCCTTTATGCAACCACCGCTACCGGCGAAACCCGGGTCGGTTATGCCCGAAAATTTATGACGACATCCGCTGTGCCTAGTACGATTCTCATTGCTGAAGACGATCCGCTGATTCGGGAGGTCACGGAAGAGAGCTTGCGAGCCGAGGGCTACCGGGTCGTCGCGGCGGAGAACGGCGAGGAGGCATTTGAAATCCTGCAACGGATGAAGCCGGACCTCATCCTGAGCGATGTGCGCATGCCGCGGTGCGACGGATTCGAGCTGCTCCGGCGTGTCCGGTGTGCGGATGGGTATCGCGCCACGCCGTTCATCATCATGTCCGCGAAGACCGAGACGAGCGACCAACGGATGGGAATGTCACTCGGGGCGGATGACTACGTGACGAAGCCTTATTTTACGGGCGATTTGTTGAAAACCATCGAGGTGCGGCTCGCGCGCGCCGCGCTGGTGAACGAACGCGTGCGACTGCATCAGCAGTTTTTGACGCGGGTGCTGCCCCACGAACTGCGGACGCCGCTGGCCGGAATCATCGGCTACGCCGATTTGATGGTGCTGTTAGGGGAGTGTGGAGACACGCTGACGTCCAAAGACTTATTGGACTATGGCCAGAATATTGGGCGTTCGGGGCAGCGGTTGCTGAGCGTGGCCGAGGATTTTTCGCTCTGGGCCATATTGGAGGCGGCCAAGGCGGAGGGGCAGCGAGCCGGCGGCGTGAAGCTGAAGGACACCCAGATTAAGGCCGAGTGGTTGCGGCAGTGCTGCGAGAAAATCATCGTGCAGTATGCCCGCGAGGGCGATCTCGTGATCGAAGGGCCGCCGGCGACCGTCACGGTGCCGGAAGACGGTCTAGAGCGGGTAATCTCCCATCTGGTCGAGAACGCATTTAAGTTTTCTCTGCCGGGCGCACCGGTGCGGGTGAAGATCGGGGGAGACGCGAAGGTCTGCGAAATCCAGGTGATTGACCAAGGACGCGGGATGAGCGAAGGGGATCCGGAAAAATTTAGGATCATGTGTCAGTTTGATCGGGAGAAATTTGAACAGCAGGGCCTGGGCATGGGCTTGGGATTGGCGCAGAGTTTTGCCCTGCTGGGCGGCGGCGATTTCACACTCGTGCGCAACGCGCCGGCGCCGGGCATGACCGCCTGCCTGCAGCTCGGGCGGGCCGGAGGGTAAAAATTATACACCCTGATCAGGGATAGACCCGATTCACGGATCGCCGGCGGTGGGGTAGAGTCAGTGATGTCGCAAAATTATTTCTTTGTGCTGGGAGCGGGTGTGCTGGTGCTTCTGCTGGTTTTCACTGGGTTGGTTCGATCTGCGGTTGAGGGTTACGAGGACGCGGATGGGTTCAAGGTAGGTAAACCGCCCGTGGAGCTGGACCGGCCGAGAGACACAACGGCGGCACCCAAGGGCGGCGAAGTGATTGCTCGCACCGAGGCAAACGAGGCGGCTTGGACAAGATGAGAAGCCGAGACGAGACGGCCGTATCGACCAAGCAAGAGAGTGCGGAAAAATTAGAGATTTTTTTCGAGGAAGCGCGAACGGTCCGCCCGACCCGCAGCAGAAGAAAACACGATCAAGCCCGCCGGAATGGATTCATGAAGTGGCCGTTGGTGGTGGTATTCTCGTTGGTAGTACTGGTGGGGGTCGCGATGGTTTGCTCCGGGCTGGGTGACGAAATCGCCGATGCGTTATCTGTGGGTAGAGGAATTCGGTGAGGGTAACGCCGTGTGCGTTTGGCTCGGTCGGAGTGGCGGGTGGCCTGCAGCGTGAGCTGAGCGGCCGAACCTGACCTCTCTGGAAAACCGGGCCGCCGAAAAATTAGGGCAGTTCTCGGGTTGTGGCGGCCGACACCATGGCCACCGTTTTTTCATGCAAAGATGTCCTTTTCACCACGCTCCGTTGGCTGTTCCGGCAGACCACGGGGAGATCCACGATTTTTTCCGCTTAGCGGAAGCCGAAGGCGTCGTGACCGGGCCGCTCCTTGCGCGGGTGGCGGTGGCGACGGCGGCCGGAGCAGCCGGGCAGCCGGTGGCGCTTTCCACCGCGGAGCTGGCGTTCGCGGCCCGCGTGGCGTGGCGAAATCAGGCGCGCTGTATCGGGCGCCTTTATTGGCGGAGCCTGCGGGTGCGTGATTGTCGGGCAGTGACGAACTCGGTCGGGATGTATGCCGCGCTCTGCGAACATCTCGAGGTAGCCACGAGGGATGGTGACATTCGGCCCGTGATGACCGTTTTTGCTCCGCCGGAACGAGGTCACACCGGCCCCATGATCCGCAATCGGCAACTGGCGAGCTACGCCGGCTACCGCGAGCGCGGCGCGGTATTGGGTGATCCGCAGAACTGCGCGCTGACCGAAGAGGCGCTCGCGTTGGGCTGGGAACCGCCCGGGGAGCGGACGGCGTTTGACCTGCTCCCGTGGATTCTGCTCGGACGCGACGAGCGCCCCGCACTTTACCCCGTTCCCCGGAGTCTGGTGAAAGAGGTGGACCTGTCGCACCCCACGCTACCGTGGTTCCGGGAGCTCGGCCTCAAGTGGTATGCCGTGCCGGTGGTCTGTGACATGGCGCTCCGCGTGGCGGGCACCGAGTATCCTGCGGCGCCCTTCAGCGGGTGGTATATGGGCACGGAAATCGGCAGCCGCAATCTGGCAGACGAAGGTCGTTATAATTTACTGCCGGTCGTGGCCGAAAAAATGGGGCTCCGGACGGATACGCCCACCTCGCTGTGGAAAGAACGGGCGTTGGTGGAACTGAATGCGGCGGTGTTGCACTCGTTCGCCGAAGCGGGCTGCCGGATCGTCGATCACCATACGGCGAGCGAGGAGTTCGGACGTTTTTGCGCGCAGGAGCAAGCGGCAGGGCGGGACGTGTCGGCCGCGTGGGATTGGATCGTGCCTCCCCTCGCCGGAGCAGCGACGCCGGTATTTCACCAAGCGATGTGCGATTTGCGGCTGAGACCGGAGTTTACGCGGAGCCTGAATGCCGGCTAGGTCCAAAGTGTCGGCTTGGGTTTGGCTCAGGAATCCCGCGCCAGAGGTGCGTTGATGGGGGATTTCACCTAGGGAAGCGGCGAAAAAGAGGAGGCGAAGAAGATTGGGTTGGGCGGCTGAACGCTACCATCAGGAGGGTTGTGGTAACCACTAATGCACGCACCGCGCCAAACCCCCAACACCGCGTATCGCCTAAGGCGGCGGTGTTATTCTTGGCTGCGGCAATGACGTGGTTGGCTGGCTGTGCCAACACCCACCGGGACCGGGGTATGCCGGAACTCCCCGTGGGTATCTCTCCCACGCCCACCATCGCACCTCCGGCTGAGGCCTGGAGGATGGCCAACGCGTATGCCGGGAGCCGGGAAGGAGCGGAGGTGGTCTTGGGCCTGGGTGATTCGATGGCGCCGCTCTACCGTAATCGCACGCTGCTGGTGATCGAGAAGCAACCCTTTGAGACGTTGGCCCCCGGGATGACGGTGGTCTTCATCGGAGACACGGGATCGCAAGTGGCCCACTCCCTCATCCGCCGTGTGCGCGGGGGCTGGGAGGCCCGGGGAGTCGGGAACAATTATCGTGACAACGAGTTGGTCACGCCGGCCAATTTCCTCGGGCGGGTCACGCAGGCGATCGAACTGACTTTGCCGCGCGCCACGCCGGCGATTGGGTGGGATGAATTGCGCGCGCCGACCGAAACACGGCTAGCAGCCAACTTGATCGCCACGACCCGATGACCGGTCCGAAAGATCTCCTGCGGTGTGCGGCGGGCTGGATGTTACTGGCCGTGATGGTCACGACACGGGCGTCGGCTGCGACCGGTCCGGGCGAGGCTGAGCACTACGGTCTGGTGGCGGGAGGAGTTTGCTTGGTGGCGGCGTCCGTGTTTCGACGGATACAGCGTTCGGAAAAAGACGGACGATCAAAATAGGCACGGTGCGAATGGGCGCTGGGCGGCCACGGTACCGTGCCCGTCGTTGGCAAAGCTCAGGGCTTGGGCAAGGGCACCTGAGCGGTCGTGCGCAGATAGGCGAGGAGGTCGCGGACTTCGTCGTTCGAGAGCGCTTTGAGGAGTCCTTCGGGCATCATCGAAATGGGAGATTTTTCGCGGGAGAGGATGTCGGCTTTGGCGATGATCGTGTCCTGACCGATGAGGCGGAGCGTGAGCTGTTGGGCGTCTTCGGCGGCGGCGTTGCCGGAGAGCGTGCGGCCGTCGCGCGTGGTGACGGTGACGAGCTGGTAGGTCTCCAACATCACCTCGCTCGGATTGATGATTTCGGTGAGGATGTAGTCGAGGTTGGCGCGGTTGGAGCCGGTGAGATCAGGACCGATGTTGCCGCCCTGGCCGTAGAGGGTGTGGCAAACGATACACGTGCGCTCGAAGAGGGCGCGGCCATTGGACGGATTGGCGCGGGCGAACTCGGCGTCGGTGAGGAGCCGTTTAAATTTAGCGATGTCGGCTTGTTTGTCCTCGGCGGGTTGGGCGACCGGTCCCCAAAAATCGACGAACGACGGGCCGAGTACGCGTTGCAGCTGGCGCGCGGCGAAGGCGGTGACGTCGCGCTTCGGAATGGTGTTCTGTTTGAGCGCAGCGAAGAGCGCCTGGGCGGTCGTCTGCCGGCCCGAGAGGGTCAGGATAGCCTCGGCCTTGTCGGCGGCGGCGAGGGCGGCGTAATGGGCGAGGAGGTTTTGGGCCACGCGCGGGTCGTCGAACGCGGCGAGTGCGCGGATGGCGTCGCGCCGCAGCGGCGCTTCGTCGAGGAGCGAAAGCGTGGTGGGCAGAGACGCGACGTAGGCGTCGCGCGCGAAACCGCGGAGGATATCGCGGCGACGCTCGACGGGCGCGGTGCGGTCTTGGAGGATCGCCAGCTGGGATGCGGAGGCTTTGGCGTCGCCGAGGAGCTGACTCACCTGGGTGAGAAGCTCGCGGAGTTTCGCGTCACCGGTGGCGATGAGCGCGGCGGAGGCGGTGTCCCAGTTTTTTGGCGGGCTGGTCTCGCGGCGACCGAGGGAGGCGAGGCCATCGCGCAGCCCTTGGAGCAGGGCGAGCCGGGTGGTGAGCGAGGAGGCGGTCGCGAGGGAGGCGGCGACGGCTTCAAGTTGTTTGGCGGCGACGGCGCGACGGGCAAACCACTGCGTGAGTTGCGGGAGGGCGCTGCGGGCGGCGAGTTCAAGAGCGCGCGGAGCGTCGACGGGGACGAGCGGTTCGACGCCGGACCAGATCAACTTGGGGAGATTGTGGTCGGCGGTGTCTTCGGCGTGGGCGACGAGGCCCTGCGCGATGGGCCAACGGTCGGCGAGGGGGAGGCGTTGCAGTGCGGATGCGAGGTACAGGCGCACGACGGGCGACGGGTCGGAGACGGCCAGGTTGGCAAATTTTTTCAACGCGGCGGGGCCGACGGAGAGGTCTTCGCCGAGCAGTTGGATGGCCCAGCCGCGAATGTAAGGCTCGGCGTGGTCGAGCAACGGGAGCAAGCGATCCGCCGGGAGATTTTTCGTCACGTGCAGCGCCCAGAGCGCGCGGAGTTTCTGCGCGGATGTTTTTGACTGGGCGAACAGCTCCCAGAGGCGCCCGGGAACCTCCGCGGAGAGACGTCCTTCGGCGGCGCGTTGTTGGAGAATCACGCGCGCACGACGGCCATACCAGTCGTTGCGGTTTTGGAGGAGCGCGACGAGTTCGAGGTCAGATTGCGCGGCGAGATTGAGACCGGATTTTCCGGCCAAGCCTTTGGGCGCGAGGCGGTAGATGCGGCCGGTTTCTTTTTCGGTGAGTGAGTTTCCGCAGATGTCGCCGTCATGCCAGTCGAGCACGTAGACCGCGCCATCCGGTCCGATCTCGACGCTGAAGCCGACCCACGCGGCGTCGTTGGCGAGAAGCGTGTCGTCGCCGTGGTGGCCGACGAAGCCGGAGCCCTTGGGCTCGAGGATATCGGTGAGGACGGCGTGCTCGTGGATATTCGCCATGAAGATGCGGTCGCGGTATTCACGGGGGAATTCGTCGGCGAGGTAGATGCGCGCGCCACCGTGGGCCGAGCGGTGGCTGTGATCGGCGATGGTTTTGATGTCGTCGTAGATGTAGGGGTTGATGTGTTTGCCGCCCTGCCGGTGATAGACGCCACCGGGAATGACGTGCCAGAGATGGGGAATCACACAGGCGGTGATGAACATCTGGCCGTGGTCGTCGAAATCGAGGCCCCACGGATTGCTGAAACCGTGAGAGACGACTTCGAAGCGATCTTTCGTGGGGTGATAGCGCCAGACGCCGCCGTCGAGGTATTGGCCATCCTTGACGGGCATTTTTTCGGGGAAGGGCTCGCCGACTTTGTAGAGGTGACCGCCGTCGGCGGGTTTGCCGACGGTCGAGCGCACGGCGTAACCCTGGCAGCCATACAGCCAGCCGTCGGGGCCCCAGTTGAGACTGTTGAGGGTTTCGTGGCGGTCTTGGATGCCCCAGCCGGTGAGGCGAATTTCGATGGCGGAGTCGGCCTGGTCGTCGTGATTCTTGTCGGGAATAAACAGGAGATTCGGTGGCGCGCCAAGCCAGAGGCCGTCAAAGCCCACGGCGATGGCGGCGGGAAACGGGATGCCTTCGACGAAGACCTTGCGCGTGTCGAATTTCCCGTCGCCGTCGGTGTCCTCGAGGATGACAATACGGCTGTCACCGTTTTTGGAAAAGCCGGTCTTGCGGGTTTCGTAGTCGCGATTCTCGGCGACCCAGAGGCGTCCGCGGTCGTCCCAGCAAAACGCCATGGGTTGCGTGATTAAGGGCTCGGCGGCGGCGAGTTTTGCCTCGAAGCCGGCGGGCACCGTCATCTTGGCGGCGGCCTGTTCGCCGGTGAGGAAGGTGGCTTTCAATCCCTCCGCTTTGGCGAGGCCCCAGAGCACGCCGTCGCCGTTCTGGCCGGTGTATTTTTTCCAGGCGTCGGTGAGTGCCAGATCGGTGAGGGCGCCCGTGTAGACGACGAGCTGGTGGCGGACGGTTTCGGTTTTCCCCTTCGCGATGGACCAATCGCCGGAGATGGCGCGGCTCGGGCCGACGCCCATCTGGCCGTCGACGCGCCACGGGAGTGGGTAGCCGGAATTCTTCGGATGATCGAAGACGGCGATGTGAGCTTGATCGGTGCGGCCCTCGAGCTTGAGGCCGACGTCGACCCAAATGGCGCGCTGGCCGGTGGCGCGGTCGTTGCGCTGGCGGTTGCTGTTGACCACGCCGCCCTCCATGCCGGCGCGCCACGGCATGCGGACGAAGAGCCCGCCGTAGTCGTATTTCGCGACGGTGAGATCGATGAGGCCTTCGCCCTGCCACTCGAGATCGAGCAGGTAACGGTCGCCGCTGTCGCGCATGGTCCAAGTTTGCGTCTCAGCCATGATCGCCTGGCCGGTGGCGTCGAGGAGGTGATAGACGGTGGACCACTTCACTTCGGCGCCTTGTGTGACAAGTGTGTTGCTGGAGACGCGGCGCCAGTAGCCGTTATCGGGATTGTGAAAGTAGTCGCGGCCGTTTACCCGCGTGATCCCCCAATAGAGGCCGGTCTGGTGCTTGTGATGGCTGGGGCTGAATTCGGTGAGCACGCTCTTGCCGTCGGGAGAGACGATCGGGTGGAGGTAGGGACGGAAATCGGGTTTCGCGTTCTGCGTGAGGATGGGGGCGGCGACGTTATCGCGATAGACGGAGATCGTGTGCGTGGCGGGGTCCTGGCGCAGCGTAAGGTTGGCGGCGTGGGAGAGGTGCGCAGAGGCGGCGACGAGGAGAGCGCAAGAGAAACGGAGATGAGACAGAGTCATGGGGACGAAGCGGGAAAAGAGTTCGAGCGGCGCGATTAGGGTGGAGTGGGTGAAAACGTGAACTGAGAGACTAGCAGGTTCCGCCGCCTGAGACCATGAGACTTCACACAAAAAGAATGAGTTTTTTTACCGCTGCGATTGCAGGACCGACAAAGGGGAACCGTGCGGGGTGGCCTGTGGTGGCGTCAGCTCCCGGGGCGCAGGGCGCGGACGTAGACGTAATAGGCGCCCGCGATTTCCTGGCCGGCGGCGTCGCGCAACCACGTCTGTAAGTTGATCGGGCCGCGCGGGAGGGTGACGTTGAAGGTGCCCGCTTTGTCGGCGGAAGTGACGGGTTGTTGCCGGTGCTGGTCGCCGATTTTCAGCTCGGCGCTCGCGACGGGAAAGGCATCGCCCGCGGCGTATT
>Ga0209829_10001139_pt1 | contig 22358 bp, 15 predicted proteins | sample C_140205_EF_Meta_FD_187311 | JGI IMG/M metagenome (GOLD analysis project Ga0209829, IMG submission 187311) | Freshwater microbial communities from Lake Croche, Canada to study carbon cycling - C_140205_EF_MetaG (SPAdes) (version 2) | ecosystem: Environmental > Aquatic > Freshwater > Lake...
GCGCCGTGCTCGAAGATTCTGAGGCCCTTGTGGAGTTGCGACGGGCATGGACCGTCGAGCAGCGCGATGGGCAAGTTAGCGGGATCACGCCCGAGGGATCGATCATGCCGATTCTGCGTGTCAATCGGGTGCAGCGTGGCTGCCTGCTCCCGGCAGGCAAGCACCGGCTTGAATACCGTCACCGCTCAGTGACGTTTGAGCGAGGGGCGGTGGTGAGCAGCACAGCCTGGCTGGCCATGCTCGCGACGGCCGCGGCGATCTGTTTGTGCCGGCGGAAGTCCGTTGCATGAGCACGTTGCGCAGCCAACGGCTTGCCGACGTTGGTGCGAGGATCTTTCTTGATCGGCTTTGATTTGGTCGATAGGACGTTTCGCTGCACAGGGCATACGTCATACGTAGTGTTGCCACCAGCGACCGCACGCGCATTCTTTCCTTTGCACACGGCGATCCAACGCTACGATTCAGCCCCCTTTTTCCATCCCGGCTCAAGGAATAGAATCCAGAGGCCGCTCCAAGCCTCTCTCACTGCGGCATAAAAGGCCCTGGTTGATGCGTGAAATATCTAAGCCTGCTCAGTCGACCGACGGTGCTGCACGCGTATTGGGCTACCTAAACTTTTCTTCGGGAGCGTTCGATCCGGTTGCCTGGCGAGCGTTGAGCGATCTTTTTGCGAGCGTGGAGCCGGCCATCGCTGGCGTGATCGTGGAACGCGCCGATACGGCTGCCCGCGTGGCTGCGATCCTCCGCGAACGGTTGGCTATTTTAGAGGCCAACGAACCGGCGTTTCGGGATGCGCGGCAGGCGAGGGCCGTTTTGGGAATTGTGTTTGATCGGCTCCTGCCTGCCTACCGCGCCTACCACTGCGATCTTCTCGAGCACCAACCCCCAGGCGGTATCGAGCGGCCATTCTTTGTGATGGCTGCCGCGCAGGCCGTGCTTGCCACAGGCGGGCCGTTTGAGATCGATGCAGCCGAGACCGACGCAATCATCGCCCAAGCCATTGCCAGCGTGAACGACTACGTCGGCTGGCGGCCGGTTGCTGTCCTTGAAAACGGTCGCCTCTCAGACCCGTATCCACACGAACGCGTGCGGCCCATTGGGCTCTTTGTGGCAGGGGTGGGCGTAGCACACGGCAGATCCTTCGGGCTTGTCTCGGGGGCCATCGAGATTCTGGCGGCAGCACCTGGGGCACTGTTGCAGCAGGCCGACTTCGATCTCTCAATGCTCGAGGAATTGGCGATTGATCCCCGCGCTTTTGATTTTCTGCATCCCGCGGCCAGCCGGCCCAACTATCTGTTTGGGCTTTGGGATCCATCCAGAATCGACGAAAAGGGATGCTATCGGCGGATGGTCGTGCAGCAAGCCACGCTCGACGGAATTTTGTCGTGGTGCGATCCACTGCCAGAGGCTTCCAGCGAGACAGGACTGGCTCACGACCCGCACCGACAATCGCAACTCCGTCGTGAGTCGGCAGCGGTCTTGGCGGGTGTAATGCTGATGGCCTCGGGCCTTTCTGGCCACGGTCCGGCGGCGCATCAGGCTGGCCTCCCACTTTCTGAATTGCTGCCACGCATCGCCGGCTACCGGGATGAATTCTATCGCTGGCTGATGACTCAGCTTCCCCAAGACCATCGCGCACGGCTGGAGGAAGAGACCGGTCGGCTGCGGCAGCCCTTTGGTGGCGTGCGACGACACATCAACAGCCTGCTGGCTGGCCGGCGAGCCAAGCAGGTTGAGAGCGTGGCTCTGGCGGCTGTGTTGTCGCGGCTGGGTCGGGCCGACGCCGCTGAGCGTATGGCGGGAATGGTGCCTGCGGCCTCCGCCCGCATGTTGGCCCGCATCACCAGCCGAGTGGTTGCGGCAGGGCAGTCGTTGCGGCAAAGCAATGCTGCAGTCGCCAGCGATCATCTCGATGTTGCCACCGACCTGCTCTTCCGCGCCGTTGGCTGCGGTGCGGCGGTCGACCCGTGGAATATTCTTGGATTGAGTGGCCAATTTCCGCTGCACGAACCGGGTGGCGAGAGTCTGCCCGATCCTCGCGTGGATGATTTGGTGTCGATCACCGGATCCATTCTGGACGGATACGCTGCGGTCTGGAGAAAAACTAGGTTGGATGGTCCGACGGATGCCGCCTCGCGGGCTGCAGCGGCCCTTGAGCGGCTGGCTGTCTGGTGGGATCGCCACGCCACAACCGCCGTCTCGGGGGTGGAGCACCTGTCTGGCCGTGAGGTGCTCGACTCTGCCCGGGAAGTGATCGGGGCACTTGAGGAACGACGCGGCCTTGCCGCCACATCGCCGCCGCCTGGTTTTTGGCGCAAGCAGGTGGCATCTTTTTCTTCACCACGCAGCCACGCCCAGGCTGCCGACGCGCTCTTAGACGAGGGCGATCTAGACGGCGCGATGGGGTTGCTGGTGCACTGGGCGTCGCTCTTGGATGAAGAGGCCATCGATCGCTCAGGCCACGAGTGGCTCGGCGCAGCGTCCCGCTGGATGACGCAAGCGGCGGCAGATCGTACCGAAGAAGGCCGGTCGCGCGTGCGGCGATTCCTAGAACTCGTCGAAGCCAATACAAGTGCCGTGGCCGACTGCATCGAACGGGCCAAAAGCCAGCGAGGCTCGAACGACATTCGGCACAGAGGGGGTGGGAATGGCGATGATGACGATCTCTCTGACGACCAAGCCGATGACGACCATCCCGGTGGCGCTGAGAGCGTAGCGGCGGCTTATGAGTCGATGGTGTGGCGAGACTCCGCCGACGATGGCGTAGACGGAGGGATGATCGACGTCGATTCTCCGGGCGGCTCGCCGGCGGGCGATATTTTCGAAATCGAGCAGGCCGCCGATTTTTTGGCGGGAGTATGTCGGCTGTTACGGCACGCAGTGACAGTGCTGTGTGCAATTGATGTGGCCGATCACACGATCCCATCCCGAGCCGAAATCGATTCGGTGATCGGTTGGCGGCATACGCTGCGGCGATTGCGGCGCACGATGGTACACGTTGCAGGGGTCATTGCCGCGCCCGATGCATCGCCACCCCCGGGCATGCCGCCGTCGGAGTTTGACCGGCTGCGGTGGCAGCGGGATAGCGCCGCCGAACGGTTGATAGAGGCGGCTGTGCAGGCAACCGAAACGCTCTGGATCCTCTCGGCCCGATTGTTTGTGGGGCGAGTGACGCCGCCGAGGCACACCGAATCAACCGTGACAGGATCGCCTAGCAGCGGCACCGCAGAAAACCCCCCAGCCATTGGTCGCCTGTTCGCCGCGATCATATCCGGCGACGCCGCCGCGGCCCGCAACGCTCTGGAAATCGTGCAAGGTCGGCTCGTCGGCAAGGCCGTGCTCTACGTGCCGCTGTCGCGAGGCGGCAGGCCCGATCGCATTGTGCGCGCACGCAGTCGCGAGCGACTCCTCGAGCGACTGGCTGCCTGCCTGCCACGATTGGGTCTTGTGGCCGAAACATCTACGATCGTGCACCTAGCAAAGTCGCTTGAAAATAAGCGGCCGCGGGGTGCGGCCAGCGTGAGCGAGTTCGATCGCGTGTTTACAGCGGCTACAACCTCGCTGGTGGAGCGGATCGTGGAAAGTGCGTGCGCGAGCGAGGGCGGCCATGTGCCCGAAAAGGATCTGGTGACGCAGCGGATATTGGACGGTCTGTCGCTGCTGGTGCCCAAACTTCTCGACACATGGATGACCCACGCCAGGCAGTTGCGGCTTTCGGTGCTGGAGCGGGTGCGTGAGCCCAAAGCGTTTGCCGCCGTGCAGGAGTTTATTGAGCGGTATGGTGCGGGTCTGTTTACACAACACTTGCTGTCGCCGTCATCGCTGCGAGGTATTCTGCGTGGAGGCGTAAAACATTTCTTAGAGCACCTTGTAGACCGCTCGATGGGGGAGCCCTCAGACGAGCTTTCAGAGGCTCCCGCCCGCGAGCCAACTCGGCTCATTGAGGATCTGGCAACGGGGCAGCTACCGCTCAAGCAGGCAGCATCGCGACTGCGTTTGGTGCTGGAGAGCATTGCGGAAAACCATGCCGAATACCGCGACTGGAATTCGACAACCACACAATCGGATCGGGGCGAATGCCTTCACATGTTGCTCGATTTGTTGCGCATCAAGGCGGAGTACGATCGGATCGCTTGGACGCTGCGACCCGTGAGCATGGCACACCGTGTGCTGGCGAGGCGAGGCACCGTTGAGGCGGCCGAGGCGTGGCGCGCGCGCATGCGTGACGAAACGCGAGAAACAGCCAGCCATCTCGTCGAGAAACTCGGCAAGTCGGAGTCGCTGTGGGGCGTGCGGCTGGCCAGCATCGCCGATCGCGTGGGCCGGCCGTTCACTGCCCCTCTCGAACAGGACGAACTGGAAGCACTCGTGATTCCCGCTGTTGCGGAATTGGCCGCCGGCAACTCCACGGTCGCCGGCCAACAGTTGGAAGAACGTGCCGCGGCATGCCTGGGCCTCGCGAGCGGCTCGGGAGTTGAAGTGCCCGACTGGATCGAGCACCTCGGGCAGGCAGTCGACCGCGCGATGGAACAGCCCGAAGACGGTCTGTCGCACAAGCCACAAACCGGCAAGCTACCCGATGCAGTTCCATGGATCAGCATGCCGTGGGAATTGCTCCACTCAGTGCTTGAAAAATAAAGAGTTCAGCAAGACGTTCGACGGCCCCGCATCCAACGCATGGATTGGGGCTGTGGACGCGGCGGCCAATCACACGTGAACCTGCTACACTCGTGGGCCATGAGTGACGCCCAGAATGGAGCCCAGAATCGACCTCAACAGACTCAGGCTCGCGCGCGCCAAAGCGGCGCAAATAAGCCTCTTTCTGTCTGGTTAGCAGGATGCATTGGATGCGATGCCTATGCCTCGCTGGCCGAACGACTCGCGTGGGAAGTTTCGGAGCCCGACGGTCGGGGCCCAACCTTGGTGCTGTGTGAACTCGAGCCATCGATCACGATAGGTCGGCTAGGCTCTCGCACCGATGTGGATCTTTCAGATGATGAATTGCGTTCGCATGGACTCAAAGTGCGGTTTGTCGGTCGCGGCGGCGGCGCTGTGCTTCACTCGCCAGGCCAGATATTCGCGGCTCTCTTTGCGAAGCTGGAAGATCTGGGAATCGACCGCTACAACGCCGGGTCGTTTCTGGAACGGTTTGAGACGGGGCTGGAAGGAGCGATTCGTATGCTGCGGTGCGGGACTGCGAGGGATTCACGCAGCCGAGGGATTTTCGGACGCACCGGCCTGCTGGCGGCCGTAGGCGTTGCGGTGCGGCGTGGAGTTGTCTGTCACGGTGGATATGTGAATGTCTCGCCGGCCTTGGATCTCTTTCATCGCGTGCAAAGCGTGCCCGTCACCGCTGCTGCCAGAATCGGTACGATGGGTTCGATTGAGGCCGACGTGCAACGTAAGGTACGGTTGCAGGACGCGCGGTCGGCTCTGGTGCACCAGATCGAAGATTCCTTCGCTTTTCCACGCTCATCTATCCAGTCGGGATTCCCGTTTTCGCTTCGGAACACCGGCGCCAGTCAGTCGGAGATCATTAGCCGTGTTGGATAACGTGTTTGAACAAAAGAAGAGCGACACACAGATCCCAGATGCGTTGCGGATCGCGTTGCCAATCATCGAGGTGGCTGCTGTTGCCACCGCGCTCGAGACCCGGACGGAACCCCGAAGGCTGCCGCCGTGGCTGCGGCGGAATCTGGATCCAGGCGGTGGCCATGGAGCCACAGCCAGCCTGATCGCGGAACTTGGCCTGGATACCGTGTGCTCGTCGGCCAAATGCCCAAACCGTCTGGAATGTTGGTCGGCTGGCACGGCCACGTTTATGATTCTTGGGAACGTCTGCACGCGACCCTGTGGTTTTTGTTCGGTGCCCAAGGGCAAAACAGAACAACTGGAGCAGGATGAGCCAGAGCGTGTGGCTGAGGCAGCGCGACGGCTGGGACTCAAGCATGTCGTGATCACGAGCGTCACTCGCGACGATTTGCCCGACGGCGGCGCTGACCACTTCCGTCGCACCGTCAACGCCGTACGAGCGGCTACTGGTGCCGTAATCGAGGTGCTCGTGCCCGACTTTATAGACAAGCCTGGCGCCCTTGAGCGACTCATGGAGTCGAAGCCAGATGTGTTCAACCACAACACCGAAACTGTGCCCCGTCTCTACCGTCATGTGCGGGGCCGTAAAAGCCACTATCCATGGACGCTCCAGCTCCTGGCCGATGCCAAGCGGATCCTGCCGGGAGTGCGAACGAAAAGCGGCCTCATGCTTGGCCTTGGCGAAACTCGCGACGAACTGTTGGATGTGTTTGCCGATCTGCTTGATCGCGGCGTTGATTTCCTGACGCTGGGGCAATACTTGCAACCCACGCTCGACTCGCTGCCGGTGGAACGTTACGTGCCGCCTGAGGAGTTTGACGCATTGGGCGTGCTGGCGCAGCGAATGGGATTCAAGAAAGTGGCCTCCGGGCCGCTGGTGCGGTCGAGTTATCACGCCCGCGACATGGCTGAAGACGGCTTGGTGGTTGCGGAGCGATAACCGCCAGTTCCTTCGCCGGCCAGCCGTTGCCTTTTTTTGGGCAAGTGGCTGTGCCGCAACGGGTTCCGGAATGGAAGAAGTCTTCTCACGGTGGCTTTTTTCCTGCCACGCTTCTGCGGCGATGCCTTGTGCCACGGCTTACTCCAGACCGTGCTCCAGCAATTTTTTGCGGAGGGTGTTGCGGTTGATGCCCAGCTTCGCCGCGGCCTTCAACTGCACGCCGTTACAGGCCGCGAGCATCTGTGAAATCAATTCGCGTTCCACGCGGCTCACGATTCGGTCAAAGAGATTGTCGTCGTTGGGGCCGGCGGTTGTCATGCCCTGCTCGACTAAGTCGCGGGCGAGGCTGTCCAGATCGCCCCCACGACCGGGCATGGTGACGGTGGGCTTGTCGCCGCGCATGGTAGGCGGAAGGAGATCGAGCGTGAGTTCGTCGCTTGCGGCCATCACTACGGAGCGTTCGACCACATTTTGCAACTCGCGCACGTTCCCAGGCCAGTGGTATTTCACCAGGGCCTCCATCGACTCCTTCTGGATGTGAACGACGTAACGATCGTTTTGCTCGTTGTAAATCTCCAAGAAATGGCTCACGAGATGGGGGATATCTTCGCGACGGGCACGCAGGGGGGGCAAGTAGAGCGGCACGACGTTGAGCCGGTAGTAGAGATCCTCGCGGAACGTTTCCTTCGCAACCTCGTCGAGCAGTTCGCGGTTGCTCGCGGCAATCACTCGTGTATCAACACGGATCGTCTCGGTGTCGCCCACCCGCTCGAATTCTCGCTCCTGCAATACTCGCAGCAATTTCACCTGAAGCTTCGGCGTTGTGGAGTTGATTTCATCCAAAAAGATTGTGCCGGTGTGTGCTGCCTCGAAGCGACCTGTGCGGTTGGCGACAGCACCGGTGAACGAGCCCCGGACGTGGCCGAAGAGTTCGCTTTCCAGCAAACTCTCAGAAAGTGCACCGCAGTTGACTCGTATGAATGGCCCGGTGCCCCGGGGCGAGAGTTGGTGAATCGCCTTGGCCACCAATTCCTTCCCCGTTCCCGTTTCGCCAATCAAGAGCACCGATGCATTCGACGGGGCGACCTTCCGCGTCATCGCATATACCTCCCGCATCGCAGGGCCTGATCCGATTAATTCTCGAATCGGGGAGGCGGTGGGGTCATCACCGGGATGACTGGGATTGCGCAGCATCGGCGGGAGTGGGGTGGAGGGTGTGAAGAGTGGCTTCAAGCGTGTTGAGAATCGCGCCGGAAACCTCGCGGCTGTCTACATCCGGAGCCCGATTGTACTTCCTGTAGGCGGCTAGCAGGTCATGACTTTCCAGCAAAATACCAAACGTATCCACGCTGTCCCCAAACGCGGCTCCAGCCGCATTTCTAGCTGGTTGTGGCAGATCGCTGGCATAGGCCTGTCGTAGGATCGCCTGCTGGGCCTCGGCTGAACCAACGGCCGACAAGAGGGAGAGGGCAGGGGGGAAGAGCAGTTCGTGTGAGAGCGCCAGACTCGCCGTGGGCACTGCTGCACTCACATCCCATCCGCGGGCGGCCAGAAGTGCCAGCAGGTTCAAAGATTGTCTGGCCCGAGCGAGCCGCTCTCCGGCCCGCTGCTGCCGAACGGCCTGGTCGGCTACTGACGGGTCGGTGATCGTTGCCAGCACTTCGGGGAAACGGGCTGAGGACTGCTTCTGGGCTGTGTCGGGATTGACGGTAGCCTGAAAAAAGCTCTCCAGCCCATCGACGATTGCCACGCCCGGACAGTCGCCTGCTTGCAGAATTAAACGCGTGAGCTTTTTGCCGCGGGCATCGTCGTCGAGTGGATCCACAACAATCATCACTGGCGGACTCTTTCCGGCACCGGGCTGCTGGATAAACTGCACCGTTTCCATCACCGTGGGAAGCGTCAGCCTCGCAGCTAAAAGCACGAGCACCGTATCGCAGCTTTCCCTAGCCGCCAACACCGCAGCGCGGCCAGTCGACACTCGCACCGTCTGGTAGCCGTGCCGCGATACATCCGCTGCCAATCGCTGCGCGACAGCCACATCGGGATGGGCGATGATTGCCCGATCGGTGCCGCGAGCCGTTGCCGTTCGCAACAGCACCGCAAGCACCCGGCTGGAGCCCGCATAGGGTGGATCTCCTGCCGACAACACAAGTGCTCGAGCTGCCGCATATGCCAGCGTGTCGTCGGAAGCGTCGAGCAGATGCACAAGCAACTTGCGTGTGGTTGGAGGCAGTGTTGCAATTGATCCATTGGGCGCGTGGGCGTATGCGTTTTCAAGCACGTGGATTGCGGCGGCGGCGGCCTCGGGCATCTCACGTTCCAACGCCATAGAAAGCACCTCTGCGACAACCATCGGGTCTAAGCCGTCGGGGCCGGTGAGTGCGGCTTCGAGTTGCTTGGGATCGATCTGGTTCGTCAACGTGCCCAAATCTTTTGTCGGACCCCTCGCCCGATCTTTCGCCGGATCTTTTGCTTTTGCCAGATCCTGCACAGGATTGTCGGCTGGAATTTCTGCAGGTACCCCCGCCTGATTTTCAAATGTCACAAGCGTTTCTTCCAGCTGCGATAGGAGCACCAGCCGCACGCCATTAGGATCGCTCACGCTCAGCGCCAACATGTCGCGAGCCAGATGGCTGGCCTCCAAGCTGCGAGCTGTCCGAGGAGTCAGCTTGACGGATACCAGTTGGTTGGCTGCGGCGTTCCAGAAAAATCGCTCGACTGTTTCGTTGGTCTGGGGAAGCAAGTGATCCGTTGGAGGCAAGCCAGCTGGGGTGAGCACTTGGTCCAGTCGCTGCGATACGATTGCGATGGCTGCTGCTGCATCTGGCACATCCCTGCCATCCCAGCCTTGCGGCACGCTTCCATCCACCCAATCACCTGTAGCCTGCCGGCATCGCTGGGCATGGAGGGTGAGCGCCGTGATGGCCCGCTCTTGTGCGGCAGGAGGCGTGCCGGGCACGCATGCCGGCGCGAGTAGAAATGCGTACGCGTTGTCGGCTTGGCAGGCATCGATTGCCGCAATCACACCTGGCCAGTGCGCCAAGTCGTCGGAATCTAGCCACGTCAGTAGCGGCTGGATCGCATCGTTTCGCAGATCGTAGACTAAAGCGCGTGCCAAACCGCGAGCCTGCTGCCCTGCCGGATCGTCAGTCTGGAGGAGATCCACAAGCACAGGCAGCGCATCGACACGAGCGTGGGCCAATTGATCGATCGCCGCCAGACGCATGGCATACGAACCGGCCCGCAGATCTTCAGCGGCCCGTGAAAGCCGCTTGGGGTCGCGGTGGCGGAGCCTCGACGCCTCGCTCATCGCTGCAACGATTGGCCCCACGCTCGGGTCGCTAGGCCCAATCGTTCTCTGGAATCGTAGCAGTGAACCAGAGTCGGCAAAGTCGCCCAGATCGGCCAGCAGATCGAGCCGTTTGTCGCCCGCTGCTTCCAGCACATCCACGAGCTTTTTAAAATAGTCTTTGGCTACCCCCGAGGCTTCGACATCCGAGGCCTTGAGCGCGGCATCCAACAATTCTGTCGCGGTCGTGCGGGGAGGAGAGGCCAGCGAATCCACAACCGCTTGGCTGAGGCTATCCAATGGCGGGTCGGGAACTGCCGCGACAAAGCTCATCCAGCCACTGCAAAGGCACGCCAGCAGCATTTGCAGAATCGCGCGTTGGCGCGGAAGAACGCACAACAAAGCGAGAGTCATAAAAGTGTTTCCGTGCCGCGATGCCGATAGACTAGCGACCGTTACGCCTCGGAGGCGGAATCGAGTTGCCGCTGCCATACAGCCATTTGGTCGGCAACTAGGGCCGGGGCGGTCGAGCCGAAACTCACCATCCGTTCAACCGCCCTGGATGCCCCAAGTGCGCTGCGAAGCGAACCATTCCAGCCTGCGTATTCCCGACAAAACTCCTCATCGGAAAGCTCTGCCAGCGACACATTACGGGTCATTGCCAGTCGCACGAGGTGGCCGACTGCCTCGTGGGCCAAGCGTTGCGGCACGCCTTCGGCAATGATTGCCTCCATCAGGCTGGTGGCATCCAGATGCCCGCGTTCGAGAGTTGCGGCCACCCTCGCGTGATCAAATTTCGTGCCCGCTACCAGGGGTGCCGCTACGCCCAGCATCGCTTCCAGCGTGTCGATAGAATCAAAGATCGCCTCCTTGTCTTCTTGCAGATCGCGGTTGTACGCGGTGGGTAACCCCTTCATGAGCACAAGAAGCGACTGCACGTTGCCAATCATTCGGGCCGATTTGCCTCGCACCAATTCCAGCACATCCGGGTTGATCTTCTGCGGCATGATCGAACTGCCCGTGCAAAACCCCTCCGGCAGTCGGAGAAAACCAAACTCCTCGGTGCTCCAGAGAATCCATTCCTCTGCCCACTGAGAGAGATGCACCGCTGCCAACGACAGCACGAATGCCAGTTCGCAAACGAAGTCGCGATCGCTGGCGCCATCCAGACTGTTGGCCGCAAGCCCGTCAAATCCCAGCGACTGCTGCACGTGCTCGCGGTCGATCGGCAGGCTCGTGCCGGCCATCGCGCCGGAGCCTAGCGGCAGGATATTGGTTCGCGTTCGGCAGTCGGCCAGACGCTCCCTATCGCGGGCAAACTTTTCGCACCATGCCAGTAACTGGTGCGAGGCCAACACAGGCTGTGCGCGACGCAGATGCGTGTAGCCAGGAATGACGAGCCCCTGTTCGCGAAGGGCCAAACCGAGAAACGCACGCTGGAGTTCGATGAGCCCACGATCCAGTCGGTCGATCGCCCGACGGCAGTAGAGTCGCAGATCGGTGGCCACCTGATCGTTTCGACTGCGGGCCGTGTGGAGCTTCCGACCGGTATCGCCGAGCTTGGCTGTGAGCGCCGACTCAATGTGAAGGTGGATATCTTCCTTGGCCGCAGTGAACTCGAAGCGGCCAGCAGCAATGTCGACTCGAATCTCTTCGAGGCCTGCAACAATGGCATCTGCTTCCGGCACCGTGAGCAAACCACACGCTACGAGCATCTTCGCATGGGCGATTGAAGCATCGATATCGTCATCGGCAAGTCGTTTGTCAAACGATACGCTCTGGGAAAACGCCTCGACCCGCTTGTCGGTCGGCTCGCGAAAAACGCCGCCCCAAGCTTTCTGTGAACCGGTTGATTGAGCCACAGTAGCTTCCTGCGGGGTGTGGGAATGGGGGACGATAAGAAACCGATGCCAACAGACTACTTGTACTTCTCAAGGCCTGAAAATCCAGCCCAAGCAACAGTCTGCCACGTTCACGACACGCAGCCCTGAAATCGCTGCCGATCAGTTAGAGTACACCGCATGTCGACTCCTGATGATCTTCTGGCGCCTGGAGGGCGGCTGGCTGCCCGGCTCGCTGGCTGGGAATCGCGCCCTCAGCAGTTGGAGATGGCACGCATCGTGGCCGCTGCTATCGCCAGCCGAGGGCATGCCATCGTGGAAGCTGGCACAGGTGTTGGCAAGAGTCTCGCCTACCTCGTGCCTGCGGTGCTAGCCGTCACTGCCGATCAGGTTGACGCGCCTGGCTGTGCCGTGGCCGTCGTTCCATCAGAGCCTGATTGGGATCGTGAATCGGCCTTAGAGCCCACCGCTGACGAGGCGGCAGGATCCAGACCCCGACGGATCGTGATTTCGACACACACAATCGCACTTCAGGAACAACTCGTCACAAAAGATATTCCGCTGGTTGCCTCGGTGATGCCGAGAGAGTTTTCGGCAGTGCTCGTGAAGGGCCGCGGCAACTACGTGAGCCTGCGACGACTGGCGCTGGCCGTGGAGCGATCGGGTAGCCTTTTTCAAAACGATCGCGAACTGACAGAACTGCACGCGATGTCGACCTGGGCAAAGCAGACGGCCGATGGATCGCTGGCTGACGTACCCGTGGCCCCCATGGCCGGTGTGTGGGATGAAATTCAGAGCGACTCGAGCAACTGCATGGGCCGCGCCTGCCCGACGCATCAGCAGTGTTTCTACTACGCTGCACGGCGACGCATGGCCCATGCGCAGGTGCTCGTCGTGAATCACGCGCTTTTCTTTTCCGACTTGGCCTTGCGGCGGGGCGGCGCGAGCCTACTGCCCAATTACGATGTCGTTATCTTCGACGAAGCGCACATGATCGAAAGCGTGGCGGGCGAACACCTCGGCATCGGCGTGTCGAGCGGCACGGTCGATCACGTGCTTTCCAAGCTCTACAACGAACGCACCCACCGCGGCCTGCTGGTGCACTATTCCATGAAAGATCTGGAATTGGATGTGCTGCGAACCCGCATGGCTGCCGAAGAGTTCTTCGATGGCGTGCGAGCGTCGCTGGCTGTTCGTGGCGAATCTCCATGGCGTGTGGCGGCGCCAAATCTTGTGCCCGATACGTTGGGCGATGCCATGATGGGGCTGGCTGGAAAAATTCGTCAGGCTGCCGGAGGCATTGCCAAGGAGGCCGAGCGTCACGACTTCTTTTCACTTGCCGATCGGCTGACTGCGATGGCGGGCGCCGTGCGATGCTGGCTCAAGCAGAGCGATCCCGGGAGCGTGTGGTGGGTCGAGGCCCACCGCACCCGGAGGGGCCACGAACGCGTGAAGTTGGCAAGCGCGCCTGTGGATGTCGGCGCGATGCTTAAACGCGAGCTTTTTGATCGCGTGAGCACAGTCGTGCTTACTAGTGCCACGCTTGCCGTGGGCAAGGCCGGTCGGGTGGATGAGTCAGGGCTCGAGGAAATTCAAATCGGCGAATCGAGCACAGTGACGCGTGAGGCGGCCGATCCGTTTGCGTTTCTACGAGGTCGGCTTGGCCTGGGCGCAGCGGCAAGCGCGAGGCTGGGGAGCCCGTTTGATTACCACTCGCAAGCCGAACTCATTCTGATCGATCGGCTGCCCGATCCAACCTCGCGGGATGCTTATGACAAGGCGGTTGTCCAGATGATCCGCCGCTATGTCCAGCGGAGTGAAGGTCGCGCCATGGTGTTGTTCACAAGCCTAGCCTCGCTCGCCAAGGCTTCGGCCGGGTTGGTGGGCTGGTGTGCCAAGCAGGGCTACAGGCTGGTGAGTCAGGCTGATGGTTTGAATCGCTCGCAGATGTTGGCGGATTTTCGGGAAGGTCCCGCCAGCGTGCTCTTGGGCACCGATGGTTTTTGGCAAGGGATCGATCTGCCGGGAGATCAGTTGGTGAACGTGATCATTACAAAGCTGCCGTTTGCCGTGCCGGATCGGCCGCTCGTGGCGGCCCGCATCGAAGCGATTCGGGCGGCCAGCGGCAATCCTTTTATGGATTATCAACTCCCCGAGGCCGTGCTGAAACTGAAGCAGGGCTTTGGTCGGCTGGTGCGCACTGGCGAGGATCGGGGCACGGTTGTGATTCTGGATCCGCGGATGCTTACAAAACCATACGGCCGCGTCTTTCTGGCCAGCTTGCCGCCGGCCCGCGTAGTCGTAGAAGCGTTTGAAGAGTCCTAGCCAATCAACGGTGGCAGCCACCGGTTATTCGTTCGATGCTGCCACGCTGCGGTAGAGTAAGCCGCCGACGATGCCGCCGAGGATCGGTGCCACCCAAAACAGCCAGAGTTGCTCAATCGCCCAGCCGCCCACAAAGAGAGCCGTAGCCGTGCTGCGGGCTGGGTTGACTGATGTGTTTGTGACCGGAATGCTCAGCAGATGGATGAGCGTGAGGCAGAGGCCTATCGCAATCGGTGCAATGAGCGTGCCCGGCCGCTTCTCTTTTGTTCCCCCGATATCCGTTGCTCCATGGATCACAAACAAAAACATCGCCGTAAGCACTGCCTCAATGATGAAGCAACTCACCAGCGGATACTTGCCGGGCGAGTGGGCCTCATAGCCATTGGAGGCAAAGCCATCGACCAGATTGAAACCCGGCGCACCTCGCGCAATCAGATAGAGCACGCCCGCCCCAGCAATGCCGCCGACCACCTGAGCGATCACATAGCCGGGCAGTTCCTTCGCGGGAAACCGTCCGCCTGCCACGAGTCCGGCTGTGACGGCGGGATTCAAATGGCAGCCCGAGATGTGGCCGATCGCCGCGGCCATCGTGAGCACCGTCAGACCGAATGCCAGCGACACGCCCAAAAATCCAATGCCCAGTTCCGGATACGCCGCGGCCAGCACAGCGCTGCCGCATCCGCCGAGCACCAACCAGAATGTACCAATCACTTCGGCCAGTAATTTTCGCATCGTAATCTTTCCTAAGTGGTGTGTGGGTTACCAAGAATTTCGTCGAGGCTTCCGATCCAAAGGGACCTTCCAAGCGGTGAAAATCTAAGGGGGCACGCGGAACGTGGTCAACTGCGCCAGTCCTCCCCAGCCCCAGCCTGCTTCAGCCTGCGCCCAGCCAGTCCCAGGCGCGGTGCCCCAGCACGAGGGCCCCGATGACAGCGGCTACACCAGCGCTGACGAGCACGCCTGCGCTGGCCATATCGAGCGCATCTCGTAGCCGGGGATGCTGCCTGCGATCAACCGCTTTGGCCAACGACTCAATGGACGTATTGAAAATCTCCCCGACGAGCACGAAGCCAATCGCACCGACAAGCAGGCACCACTCGATCAGCGACACTCCCAGCACACCCCCGGCCACCAGCACAGCCACAGCTGCGAGGAGGTGCACTGCGAAACTGGATTGGCTGCGGACTGCGCGGGAAAAGCCCCGGAAAGCGTCGGAAAATTTCTGCGACCACGGTCTGTGCAAAGACCGCTGGCCTTTCAGCAGAGAAGGATCGCGGCGTTTTGGCGGCATGAAATATAGTCTCGCAAGCCACTGGTGAGCCCGGCTCAGCCAACCTTGATGTAGGGATCGCCCTTCTTCCAGTTGCATGGGCAGAGCTCATCGCTCTGGAGAGCATCTAGCACGCGGAGCACTTCAGCCACGTTGCGGCCTACGCGGCCTTGGTTGACGTCCACCCATTGGATCACGCCGTGTGGATCTACGATGAACGTCGCCCGCAGGCAGTAGCTTTCTGTCTTTTCGAGAATCCCCAATTCGGGGGCGAGCTTCTGGGCGGCGATGAGCGGATAGGCCAGCTCCTTGAGGTCTGGATGCGATCGCCGCCACATCATGTGCGCATACTCATTATCGGTGCTGCCACCCACTACGCTGGTATCGCGGTCGCTAAAAGCCTTGAGTTGCTTGTTGAACTCGGCCAATTCCGTCGGGCACACAAACGTGAAATCCTTCGGATAAAAAAAATAAACCACCCATTTGCCTGTGTAGTCGGCATTTGAAAGCAGCTTCACATCGTCCTTCCCTGTGCCGATACAGGCTTGACAAGTGAACTGCGGAAACGCGTCGCCTACGGTGAGCATGGAAAAATTCTCCGGAAAGGGGTGCGGATGTCTGCTGAGTGTACGGACGCCCGCGGAAGGGTTCAACACGGCTGCTGAAATGCTCCTGCGGGATTCGTGCAATACTCTGGGAACCATGGCTTCTGAAACCCCCCATCAGCACAGCGTTCCCCAGCCGTATGGCGACTCTCGCGAGCCGCGCCTGCACCACGATGCCATGGCGATGCGCACTGTCTTTATCGCGCCCAAGCGGGCCGACCGTCCTTGCGATGTGGGCAGTCAGTCCAGCGACTTGTCGCCTGCGTCACTCGGGGATTCAAACCGCCCCATTGCGGGCTGCCCGTTTTGTGCGGGCAATGAGTCGCTTGCGCCACCGGATGTGTTGCGACTGCCAGACTCGCTCGCCTTGCCGTGGAACGTGCGGATCATTCCAAACCGCTTTCCGGTCGTGGAAGATTGTCGAACCCCCGGCGCCATTTCAGATGCCATCTCTGGTCAGATGAACGCTCGCGGCTTTCGTGCGGCGCACGGGGTGCACGATGTCTTGATCGAATCACCGCTCCACGATCGTACGATTCTGTCCATCCAAGCTCAGCAGTGGCGCGACGCATGGGAGCTTTGCCGGCGGCGGATCGAAGCATTTGCTGAGCGAGGCGATCTGGCCTGGGCCACTGTCTTTAAAAACTCTGGGCCGCGTGCCGGAGCATCGCTCGAACATCTCCACAGCCAGCTTGTCGCGCTCGACTTCGTGCCACCAATCATGGCCGAAGAGTTGGCTGCGGCACGCCGCACCGCAGACCCATTTGGCGAGATGCTCCGCCAAGCCGAAACCGACGGACGCATCGTGACGCAATCCGGCGACTTGGTGGCGATCGTGCCTGTGGCGCCCCGCCAGCCATTTGAAACGTGGATCGTGCCGCGCACCCCCGAGCCATACTTTTATTCCACATCGCCGTCGCGTCTGGGTGCTTTGGCCGATCTCACACAGCGGCTTATCGGCGCACTGGATCGGCTGGTTCCCGGAGCCGACTACAACTGGTGGCTCCATCAAGCACCATTTGCTGCGGCATGCCATGCCGGAAAAATCCCAAGCAACTGGCACTGGCATCTAGAGATCCTGCCGAGGTTGGCCAGTCTGGCTGGCTTCGAACTCGGCACCGGTTGCCACATTACGACGTTTTCGGCCGAGGATTCCGCCCGCCGGTTACGAGAGGCCTCATCCGCCGTGGAAACCGGCCTCGGGGTGCACAAAAAGTTTCGCCAACCGTTACCGGCCTTACAAACCGGCGGTCGCAACGGCCATTCTCTGCCATAAAGCACACAATGCCGTTTGGCGCAGCAGCCACCAACACAGAGAATCGGGCGGTCCCGTACGACCGCCTCCCGCATTGCATCCAAACGCCGCCGCCACGCCAGAGCGTCTTTTCATGTCTGCAGCCATTCGCTTTGTCTTTGTACTCCACGACCATCAGCCCGTCGGTAATTTTGACGAGGTGATCGAGCAGGCCTATCACGACAGCTATCTGCCGTTCTTAAATCTGCTTGAGCGCCATCCGGGAATCCGTCTGGGTTTGCACACCAGCGGCCCGCTGGCAGAATGGTTTGACCGCCACCACCCCGACTATCTCGACAGGCTCGCGCGGCTTGTTGTTTCGCGACAAATCGAAATCGTAGGCGGAGCATTTCACGAACCAGTGCTGGCGATGCTTCCAGCCCGCGATCGCATCGGGCAAATCCAAACGTATACCGAGTGGCTTGAGCGACGGTTTGCCACAAAGGTGTCGGGCATGTGGGTGGCCGAGCGTGTGTGGGATCCCGGCATGACTCGCGACCTCGCGGCGGCAGGCATCGAGTGGACGATCCTAGACGACTTTCATTTCAAGGCTGCCGGCCTGAGCGATGACCAACTCGACCGACACTGGCTCACCGAAGGAGACGGGGCTACGTTGGCTGTGTTTCCGGTGAGCGAACGGCTGCGGTATGTGATTCCATTTGCTGCGCCGGAGGCCACGATCGATCACCTGCGATACTTGGCTTCGCGACGCCACGGGGCGCTGGCTGTCTTTGGAGACGACGGCGAAAAATTCGGCGTCTGGCCGGACACTCGCCAGACCTGTTTCGAGGAAGGCTGGCTGGAAAGGTTCTTCGGGCTCCTAGAATCCAACCGCGACTGGATCGACATGAGCCTGCCTTCAGAGGTGGTCCGCGACTCGCCTCCAGCCGGCACCGTGTGGCTGCCGGAGTGCAGTTACAGGGAGATGACAGAGTGGGTGTTGCCACCGGAGATGCAATTGGCCTGCGTGCAGGCGCGCACAGCGGCGGGTTCTGATTCACGGCTCGCCGGCGCCTCCAGATTCATTCGGGGCGGCACTTGGCGAAACTTTCGCCAGCGTTATCCAGAAGCCAACGAGATGTATGCCCGAATGATGGCCGTCAGCCAGCGTTTAGAACGAATCCGAAGGACTGGGGCAGCCGATCCGGTGGCGCTTACCGAGGCGACGCAGGCTCTCTACCGCGGGCAGTGCAATTGTGCGTATTGGCACGGTGCCTTTGGCGGCATCTACCTGCCCCATCTTCGCAATGCCCTCTACAGTGAGTTGATTGCAGCAGATCTGGCGGCCGACCGTGCAGAGGGCCGCCGCGCACCGTGGATTGAGGCCACCGCCGAGGACTACGACTTTGATGGTCGCACGGAAGTGCGTTTATCCAGCGACGGGATCGAGGCGTGGATTGCGCCTGCTCGCGGCGGCATTCTCTACGAACTCGACCTGCGCGATCAGCGGCACAACGTGCTTGCCACACTCGACCGTCGGCCAGAGGCCTACCACAGCCAGGTGCTGGCCGGCCCGGGGGCAGGCCGCAGCGTGATCGATGCTTCACAATTGGCGAAGTTTAAGCAAGAAGGCTTAGAGCGGATGGTCCGCTACGACATCTCGCGACGCAAGAGCCTCGTGGATCACTTCTGGGATACAGACGTGAACTCCGATGCCGTGATGGACGGCACGGCACTCGAGCGGGGCGACTTTGCTGCAGGCGCGTATGAGGCAAGCGTCCGCCGCAATCCCGGCCGTATTCAAGTGCTCCTCTCGCGGGAGGGCAACGTTTGGGGAATCCCGTTCACGCTCTCCAAGGCGATCACGCTGGAGGCAGGCTCCCGCAGCCTTGAGATTGCCTACAAGCTGGAAGGATTGCCGCAAGACTTCCGCCAGCATCTTGCTGTGGAGTTTGGATTTGCGGGCATGCCTCCGCAGGCCGCGGGCAGATTTTTCTATGACTGTGCCGGCACCGATTCTCGCCGCGAACTGGGCGAACTGGGGAGTCGGCTGGATCTTTCTCATGTGTCAGTGATCGGCTTGGTAGACAACTGGCTTGGAATCGACGCGAGGCTCTCGATGACCGCAGCCACCAACGGCAGTCCCGCCGGTATTTGGACGTTTCCCATCCAGTCCGTCAGTCAATCCGAGGGCGGGTTTGAGCTTGTGAATCAATCGGTCGTTGTGATGCCGCACTGGATTGTCACGCCGGATCCCGATGGCGTGTGGCAGGTGAGTATGCGTTTGGTGCTGGGTAGCGAAGTTGCGCCGGCCGGCGACCGCATCCGCAAGCCCGTGGCGTGCGCCACGTAGTGATAGCTGGGTTGAAGAAGTCCTCGCACGATAAAGAGGCTGTGCCTCGCGTGCGCCAACATTCACGCACAGATTCTCGTTCTCTTCTGCTGAGGCACAAGCAAGGAGAGTGGGTGTGGCTTCGTCAGAAGATGAAGCCGCCCCAACAGCCATCAGGCCGTTGCGAAAATCGGGCTATCCTTTGTGCTTTAGTTGTCTATGCGAGAGAGTGTATTGGCGGCAAAAATCCGAATCAGGTATCCTCCACACGAAATGGCGTCGAAGACTTCCTGCGGCGGTCGGCGAGGCTGGATCAACGGTATTTGCTTCGAGGCGAGGATGAAGGAGTGATCGTATACGGATGGGTGTTGTGTTGTCCGATTTCAGGCCGGTGTACCTGACCGAGCCTGTGTGTCAGGAAAAACTGCGAGAGATTGCGATCGGTTTCGCCGGATTCGTCGCCAATGCGAATACCGGCCGCGGCGGTGGGAACACGGCTGAGCTGTCGCCCACGATGATCCGGGCGGCATGGGAAAAGTACGGCGTTTCCCCGAAGCACATCCAGAGCAGGCGGGTGACGGTTCTGCCAGACGCGGAGGCCGTAAAGGATCCTCGCGACCTCGACTACGCCACCATTCCGTTTACCAGTGCGTTTTTTGCAAGCCCTAGCGGATGGGATCTCGACGCACGACTGACGATGTTTCGGGAGCACGCCCGCGCGGCGGTTGAGAAGATGTATCCGGAGCCGGACGATATCCCCGACGAGATCATCCACGTCTCCTGCACCGGCTACCGGTTGCCCAGTCCGGTGCAGGCGCTCGTCTCGGAGAGACATTGGAGCCGAACGACCGTCAGCCATTGCTACCATCAGGGCTGCTACGGAGCGTTCCCGGCTGTGCGGATGGCCGCCGGCATCCTGTCGGCAGCGTCGAGCGGCTTGGCACGCACCGGCACGCGTGTGGACGTCGCTCACACCGAGATATGCTCCATCCACGTGGCTCCCGAGTGTCTCGACGCCGAACACATCATCTGTGACAGCCTCTTCGGCGACGGATTCATCAGGTATTCGGCGTACACCGAAGACGCATTCCGGGGACGGCCGGGGCCGGGCATGCAGGTGCTGCGGTACGCCGAGTGCGTCATTCCAGATTCCCTCAACGCAATGACGTGGAGGCCTATCGCCAACCGTTTCGAAATGACGCTCTCCGCGCACGTTCCTCGGCTCATCGCGACCCACACCGCGGGGTTCATCGCTGAACTGCTGCGAGATGCAGGCCTCGATTTGGAATTGGACAGGGCGAACATTCTCTGGGTCATCCATCCCGGAGGTCCGGCGATCGTCGACCTAGTCGGCGCATGCCTGTGCCTCACGAAGGACCAGATCGCCCTCAGCAAGGACGTGCTTCGCGAGGGGGGCAATATGAGTTCGGCCACGGTGCCGCACATCTGGAATCGCATTCTGCACGACCCCGAGGTGAAGAAAGGCACGCCAGTGCTGAGCATCGCCTTCGGCCCTGGGCTCACCGCCGCGGCGATGGTGGCGCGTGTCGTCTGACGCGGTCGCGAGCAGCACATCGACTCGTGGTACCAGCGGATGTAGAATGGCTCTTTTTTGTCGGACAAACGTCGGTGGATGCCGCGAACCTTGGGAGAGAATATGTCAGACTCAGACGCGGCGCCGCCGTCGGCCGAGGTAGTAGCACGCGTTGACGCGGTGATCCGGGATGTGCTCGGCCTCGATGCCGGTGCGCTGTCGCCCTCGAGCAGGCTGAAGGAGGACCTTGGCGCCGACTCGGTTGACGCAGTTGTGCTCGTGATGGCGCTCGAACGAGAGTTCAAGGGCCAGATGTCCGATGCAGAAGCCGCAGGGCTTTCCACGGTTGGGGATATCGCCGGCTACATCAGCCTGTGGATTGGGAAGCAGAGTTCATGAGCCGACGTCGCGTGGTGGTCACCGGCATCGGCATGGTGTCGCCCGTGGGCACTTCCACCGCGGAGTGCTGGGACGCGTGTCTAGCGGGCCGGTCAGCGGTGGGGCCGATCCCGGAGCATTGGTGGCGGTGGTGGAGTGGGTTCCAATCGACAGCGTGGGCACCGCTTCCGGCTGTGGATTTTGAGGCTGCGGGGATCAAGCCGATCGAGGCGATGAGGCTCGATAAATCGGCCATGCTAGCGATTGTCGCGGCTGGCGAAGCACTGGCCGACGCCGGGTATCAGATGTCGCTGGTAGACGCTAAGCGCAGGATCTGGCGGCTGGACGGGATCGACGGCGATCGGGCGGGTGTCTTCATGGGCACGGGCGTGGGCGGGATCACCACGGTGATCGAGGCCCAGAACAGCCACCTCCTCGCGCCGTTTCAGTCGCTCGACCGGCGTGCCGGCCCGGAGGTGGCCGAGCCCACAAGGGACGCCCTCGAAGTGCTGCTCGCCTCCGTGACGCGTTTCAATCCGCTGGCGGTCTCAATGCTGATGCCCAACGCGGTTTCGGCGGTGCTCGGTATCCGCTACTCACTGCGCGGGCCGAATGCCACCTGTGCCCTCGCCTGCGCCGCCGGGACCGCGGCGATCGGGCGCGCGTTCCGCTCGATCCTCTGCGGGGAGACCGACGTAGCCCTCTGCGGCGGCGCCGAGTACGTGGGCGACCCGTTTGGCGGCGTGTTCAGGGGCTTCGATGCGGCTAAAACGCTTGCCCGCGTCGTCGACGTGCCGCAGACGGCCAATCGCCCCTTCGACCGTGGACGCACCGGATTTCTGCTCGCGGAAGGGGGCGCAGCAGTGCTTGTGTGCGAGGAGATGGAGCATGCCCTTCGCCGAGGTGCCCGGATGCAAGCTGAGATCGTCGGATTTGGTGAGTCATTCGATGCCTACAGCATGATGTTTGTGGAACCGTCGGGGGAGCAGATGATCAGGGCGATCGGTTTGTCGCT
>Ga0209829_10001142_pt1 | contig 22324 bp, 19 predicted proteins | sample C_140205_EF_Meta_FD_187311 | JGI IMG/M metagenome (GOLD analysis project Ga0209829, IMG submission 187311) | Freshwater microbial communities from Lake Croche, Canada to study carbon cycling - C_140205_EF_MetaG (SPAdes) (version 2) | ecosystem: Environmental > Aquatic > Freshwater > Lake...
ATATGCATACCGATCACGACGGTCGCCGGCACCATAACCAGCAGCCAGACGCCGGCCACACCCCAGAGCATCTGGCGTTGATAGCGCGGACCCTGCTCCCAGAAGTCGACCAGGATCACCCGCAGGCCGTTGAGTGCGTGGTAGAGCAGTGCGGCCACCAGGCCCAGTTCCATCAGGCCGATGATGGGTGTCTTGTAGGTCGCGAGGACCTCGTTATAGGCCTGCGGGCTGACCCGGACCAGGGCGGTGTCGAGGACGTGGACGAAGAGGAAGAAGAAGATTGTTGCGCCGGTGATGCGGTGCAGCACCCACGACCACATTCCGGGGTCACCGCGGTAGAACGTCCGCCGTCGTGTTGCAGTCGTCATGCATGTCCTCCAGTGCCAGGTGTTCAAGACGACTCTAACTCTGAGGCCGTGGTCAAGTGAATGACGTGGGGATTACATCCGGTGTGGAGTAGGTCTCACCCGGGGGCAGAATGGGCCTCATGACGACACCCCTGACTCTGGAGATGATCGGCCAGGCGCCCAAGGCGCTGTTGCACGACCATCTCGATGGGGGACTGCGGCCGCACACCGTCATCGAACTCGCCGGGCAGGCCGGCTACGACGGGTTGCCGAGCACCGATGCGACGGAGTTGACGACGTGGTTTCGCACCGCGGCCCACAGTGGGTCGCTAGTGCGCTACCTGGAACCCTTCGCTCACACCGTCGCGGTGATGCAGACCCCGGCGGCGCTGCATCGGGTGGCCGTCGAGTGCGTGGAGGATCTGGCCGCCGACAATGTCGTTTACGCCGAGGTTCGGTTCGCCCCGGAGTTGCACCTGGCCGCCGGGCTGTCGCTGGATGACGTGGTGGAAGCGGTGCTGGCCGGTTTCGCCGATGGCGAGAAGGTCGCGGCGGCCCGCGGCCGGCCGATCGTGGTCCGATGCCTGGTGACCGCCATGCGCCATGCTGCGCGGTCTCGGGCGATCGCCGAGTTGGCCATCCGATACCGGGATTCCGGTGTGGTGGGCTTCGATATCGCCGGCGCCGAGGCCGGCTTTCCGCCGTCCCGCCATCTCGATGCATTCGAGTACATGCGGGCTAACAACGCCCGGTTCACCATTCACGCCGGCGAGGCGTTCGGATTGCCGTCCATCCATGAGGCGATTGCGTTCTGCGGGGCTGATCGGCTCGGGCACGGAGTGCGCATCGTCGACGATATCGAGATCCTTCCCGACGGCGGTGCCGCGTTGGGACGAGTGGCCGGCATCGTGCGGGACAAGCGGATCCCGCTGGAGATGTGCCCGAGTTCCAACGTGCAGACGGGCGCGGTGGCCAGCATCGGCAAGCACCCTTTCGACCTGTTGGCCCGCTTGCGTTTCCGGGTGACGGTCAACACCGACAACCGGCTGATGAGCGACACCACCATGAGTCGCGAGATGTTCTGCCTGGCCGAGGCGTTCGGCTACGGCTGGAGTGATCTGGAGCGGTTCACCGTCAACGCGATGAAGTCGGCCTTTATTCATTTCGACGAACGGCTGGCCATTATCGACGAGGTGATCAAACCGCGTTATGCGGTGTTAATGGGATAGCAGCATCTGCGCGTCGATCGTGCTAGCGGCCGATGGTCGTCATCGTGGCCAGCGCCGCCCGGAAATTATCCGGGGACAGCGAGATATCTCCCCGGAAGGGCAGATTCACCTCGATCAACAGGTAGAGCACCAATCCCAGCATGGCCGCAGTCACCCCGACTGCGAATAGGTGCATGGTGCGGTTCTCCATGCGCAGCAGAGCGAGATGCAGAATCGTCAGGAATGCTCCGACGAAGAGCATGACCCAGTAGATGGGATTGAGGGCCGCCCCGCTGTCGTCGATGCGTTCGTTGCGGAGTGTGAGCACGGTGTTCAGCTGACCGACTGACGCGCTGTATTCATCGCTCCACTGCCCGCTCGGGTCCATCGGCGCCCATACGTCGAACATCGTGTTGAGAGCCTGATCCGTCTTCGGACTGCCGTTGCCGTTGGCAAGGGCAGGCCATTCGTCCTCGATCACCGATCGGGTGTAGCTCACGATGGCTTGTCGTGCTTGATCGCGTTCGGGCTGCGGGAATGCTCTAGTCTGCTGGTACATCAGGACCAGGTTGGAGGCCTCGTCTGCAGATGCCTTCGACGCATCGTCGAATGTGCTGTACACGCCCAACACCAGCAGGCCGGCCACGATCGCGTACATGGTGCCCACCGCGGAGAAGCCGGTGTCGAAAACGGCATTGTGTTCATCGCCGAAGCGCCGCCGCACGAAGGGACGCAGCGCGAGCGCAAGCCCAAGGCTCAGCGCGACGAAACCGCCGATGAAGAGAATTCCGAACAGACCGAGGGGTAGATCAAGGGCGCGCATTGCCATGGCTACTCCTCAGTCTTGGGTCATCTCAGCCGGGCGGGGTCACCCCGTATAACAGCTGGGCCTTGTGCACATTAGTCGGTAATGGCTGTCCGAGGCCGATCCGGGCGGCGCGGCTGCCTGGGCGAGTCGGCTTTGCCGGATCGGCTATTTGCTGACGAAACTATGACGAGCCAAATTATCTGCCAGGAAGTCGCAGTTCGGAACATTGGACCTTCCTGTAGAGTTTGCTGTAGGCGCACGAGGGGTGCAGGCCTACGACCGAAGGGTGTTCAGTCATGGGTTCTTCACGGATGTGGTTCAGCTCCGGTGCGGTGCTGGCCGGTATGGGCGCGGCAATGCTCTGCGGGACTGGAACCGCTGGTGCGGATACCGGCGATGCCGCCGGGTCGACTGTCCGGCAGGTACATGCCGCGGTGACTTCGGCGGTCGGGGGTGTCCGCGGCGCGGTCACGGCTGCGGCGGTCAAACCGGCTGCGGCGGTCAAACCGGCTGCAGTACTCAAAGCCGCCGCGGCGGTCAAACCGGCTGTGGCTGCAGCCCTGGTCAAGCCGGAACGCGCCATTCGAGCAAACCGTCTGCGACCCGTGCACCCCGCACCCGCCCCGGCGGTGTCGACGCCGCCCGTGCCGACCACGGATCCCGTCGACCCGGCTCAGTTCGCCGGAACCTACTACGAACAGGGCAGCGTCAAACAGTTCTTCTCCATTGGCCTGGTGAACACCAAGGCGACCTACAGCCTGAACCCCGATGGCACGATTCGCGTCGAGAACTCTGGTAACTATTTCTTCAATCGGGGTCCAAAATCGTCGATCGTGGGGTCCGCTGTGCCGGTGAACGAGACGAACTCCGCGTTGAACGTAGGCTTTTTCGGGTCATCGCCCTCGGCGAATCCGCCGGGTAACTACACGATCCTGGCCAAGGCCCCCGATTACAGCTGGGTCATCGTCAGCGACCCCTCCGGACAGAGCGGCTACATCCTGACTCGGGACAAAAACATCACCCCCGAGCAGTATCAGCAGTTGCTTGCCGAGGCGCGTTCATTGGGCATCCGCGGCACCATTACGCCGACCGTGCAGTACAGCTAGTTGTTGTTGCGGGTGCAGGGTCCCCCGCCGGCCGGGCCGAATCCGCAGGGAATAGCCGGATTGCCCCCGCCGGGCGGTACGGCCGACATCGGGGTCCTGGTCACATTGGTCCGGACGTTCTTCTCCGTGGGTGTGCCGGAGGGATCGGTGGATGGCGTTGTCACGCTGGTTTCGGCTGGCTTCTCGTTGCGCGGGCTACAGGCCACGGTCACCGAACCCATGCCGACGATTGCCAATAGGCTCAGCAGGAGGGCGGATTTCCGCAGTTTCTGACGGGCGTTATTCACGCCTCAGCCTCGACTCGGTGTTGACGGTCGTCGGAGTCTTCGGCGTTATTCACGCCTCAGCCTCGACTCGGTGTTGACGGTCGTCGGAGTCTTCGGCGTTATTCACGCCTCAGCCTCGACTCCACGAACCCCGCGAGTTCCTCCCACTGCTTCACAGCCGCAGCATACGGCGGGTTGGGCCGCTCGAAGGTGTCCGGATCGAGAATGTGATTCACCAACCGACCGATCGCGGTGTCGTCCGCTAACCGCTCATCGACGACGTCGTCCTCGGAGTAAGCGCCGACATCGCGAATGAACTCCACCGCCAACGCAAACTGATCGCGGTCGATGGCGTCGGGCCCGTCGGCGATATCGTCCACCAGGCCGTTGAGCACGTAGACGTTGTCCTCGGTGACATCAACCCGCAGTGAGCCGTCGGTGGCCGCGGTACGGATGTCGTCGTAGGTGCTCAGGTCCGACAGGTCGTGGTCATGCTCATCGGCCAGATACCGTGCCAACGTCCGCTCGGATGGGAACACGCTGATCCGCCCGTTCCGGCCGAGGAACACCGGCTTCTCGTCGAAGTAACAGCGCAGCGTGTAGAACGTGCCGCCGCTGATCATCACCCGGACGGGGTCGATCCCGACGTGCTCCCAGAATTTCGCGTCGCCCCCGAGTACCAGGGGTTTGGCGGCGGCCAGGGCACCGATGCCCGCGATGGCGTCGCCGTCGAGTTCGTCGCCATCATCGTCGGTCGAGATCCCGGAAAGTTCCTCGACGTCATCATCGAAAGGCTCCTCAAGTTCGGCGGCGGCTAGTGCGGAGGCGCCCGCATCGACCTCCGGGATCGTGACGATCTCGTCTACCGCGGTCACCACGCCGTCCCAGCCGCGGGCGACGATCTCGCCGACGGTGTCCCAGCGCTTGCGGCCGGCCCGGCCGGTGAATTGTTCGATGCCGCCGGTCACCAGGCCCAGATTCGGGTTGCCATTGAAGAACCGAGTCACGGCGGGCAGTTCACACACCGAGCCCAGTGAGGAGACGACGGCCAACGTGTTGGCCAGCGCGCTCACCGAGGCCTCGGTGGGTTTGTCGGCCAATAACTCCGCCACTGCGATGAGGTCGGCCTGACGGTCCTCGGCAGGCTGGAGCCTGTGGGCGTTGGCACGGGTAATCGCACCCCAGGCCGGATGGTCGGTGAGGTCGTTGTCGGAGTTGGTCCGAACGAACGCGGTCAGATCAGCCACCGACTCGAAGGCGAAGACGTCCTCGTCCCTGCCGAGGAAGCCCTCCCATTCGTCGCCGGCATCGCGCCAGCGTGGGGCCCACAGGGTGTATAGGTACCCGGCGGTGACGCCGAGGCGGATCGGAACGAGCTCTGCAGCCATGCCGCACAGCCTAACGACCTAGTCTCTGGTCATGGATCTGTGTGTCATCGACCATCCGCTGGCCGCTGCCCGGCTGACCACCCTGCGCGACGAACGCACCGACAACGCGGCGTTCCGCACCGCACTTCGCGACCTGACCCACATGCTCGTATACGAGGCCACCAGGAATTCGCCGCGCGAGCAGATCAGCGTGCGCACGCCGCTAGCCGTCACCGTCGGCAGCAAGCTGGCCAGGCCACCCCTGCTGGTGCCGGTGCTGCGGGCCGGATTGGGCATGGTCGACCAGGCGCACGCCCTCATCCCGGAGGCCCGGGTGGGATTCGTCGGGGTGGCGCGCGACGAGGACACCCATCAGCCGCAGCCGTATCTGGAGTCGTTACCGGCCGATCTGCGCACCCAGCCGGTCATGGTGCTCGACCCGATGCTGGCCACCGGGGGATCGATGGTGTTCACGATCGAACTCTTGAAGGGCCGCGGTGCGGCGGACATCACGGTGGTGTGCGTGGTGTGCGCGCCCGAAGGTGTTGCGGCGCTTGAGAAAGCCGCACCACATGCGCGGCTGTTCACCGCGGCGATCGACGACGGCCTCAACGATGTGGCCTACATCGTGCCGGGCCTCGGCGACGCGGGGGACCGTCAGTTCGGGCCGCGTTAGAGCGCGGAGAGCACAGCCGACAGTAGGGCGCCCAGATCCCGGGCGGAATCGAGTCCGGCGGCCAGCACGTCGTCGTGACGCAGCGGCTCCCCGGTCATTCCGGCGGCGAGGTTGGTCACCAGCGATACCGCGAGCACCTCGGCGCCCTCGGCGCGAGCCGCGATCGTCTCGTGCACCGTGGACATCCCGACCAGATCGGCGCCGAGGGTGCGCAACATCCGGATTTCCGCGGGTGTCTCGTAATGCGGGCCTGGCAGTGCGGCGTACACGCCCTCGGTCAGGGCCGGGTCGATACCGCGGGCCAGTGCGCGCAACCGTGGCGAGTAAGCGTCGACCAGGTCGACGAACTGTGCACCGGTCAGCGGCGAGCGGGCAGTCAGGTTGAGATGGTCGCTGATCAGTACGGGTTGCCCCACCCGGTAGTCCGCACGAAGCCCACCGGCCGCGTTAGTCAGCATGACGACCTCGGCCCCGGCCGCGCAGGCGGTGCGCACCGGGTGCACGACCAGGCTCGGATCGTGTCCCTCATAGGCGTGGATTCGGCCGACCATGACCAGGACCCGATGGGATCCGATCGGCACGGAGAGCAGTTGTCCACCGTGGCCGTCAGCGCTGGGCGCGACGAAATCCGGCAACTCGGCCATCGGGATTGCCGCGGTCGGGGTTCCCAGTGCGGCCGCGGCCGGTCCCCAGCCCGAACCCAGGACGACGGCGACGTCGTGACGGTCGACCCCGGTGCGTTCGGCTATTACCGCGGCCGCCCGCTTGGCGTCTGGACTCACAGCGTGCCAGCCTAACCGGGCCCGAGGTGACCGATGCGATACTGCCAGCATGCCGTTGGCCGACATCGCCGAGTCGTGGCTGGCCGCCCACTACGACGACCTCGTCGCGTGGCGCCGCCACCTTCACCGCCACCCCGAACTCGGCCGGCAGGAGTTCACCACCACCCAGTTCATCGCCGACCGGTTGGTCGAGGCCGGTCTCAACCCCAAGATCCTGCCCGGCGGTACCGGCCTCACGTGTGACTTCGGGCCCGAACATGCGCCCCGGATCGCGTTGCGGGCCGATATCGACGCGCTGCCGATGGCCGAGCGCACCGGACTTGCGTTTTCCTCGGCGGTTCCCGGTGTCGCGCATGCCTGCGGTCACGACGCGCACACCGCGATTCTGCTCGGCGCGGCGTCCGCAATGGCGTCGGTGCCCGAACTGCCGGTCGCGGTCCGGTTGCTGTTCCAGCCGGCGGAGGAGTTGATGCCCGGTGGCGCGCTGGATGCGATCGCGGCCGGCGCGCTAACCGGCGTGTCGCGAATCTTCGCACTGCACTGTGATCCGCACCTCGCGGTCGGCAGTGTCGCCATCACCGCGGGCCCGATCACCTCCGCTGCCGACTTCGTCGAGATCACGCTGCACTCGCCGGGCGGGCACACCTCGCGTCCGCACCTGACTACAGATCTGGTGTACGGCATGGGAACGCTGATCACCGGTCTGCCCGGTGTGCTGTCCCGGCGGATCGATCCGCGACACGCCACGGTAATGGTGTGGGGGGCGGCCAGCGCCGGGTCCGCGCCTAACGCAATCCCGCAGACCGGCAGGCTGGCCGGTACCGTTCGAACAGCCAGCCGGGAGGCCTGGCTGGAAATGGAAAGCCTTGTCCGCGAGGCTGTTTCGGGACTGCTGGCACCGCTGGGAATCGATCATGAGCTGGATTATCATCGCGGAGTGCCTCCGGTGGTCAACGAGGAGCGTTCGACTCAGATCATGACTCACGCCATCGAGGCCGTGGGTCCCGAGGTGCTGGCCGATACCCGGCAGTCCGGCGGTGGTGAGGACTTCTCCTGGTATCTCGAGGACGTCCCGGGTGCAATGGCCCGACTCGGCGTGTGGGGTGGCGCGGGTCCGCACCTGGATCTGCACCAGCCGACTTTCGACATCGACGAGCGCGCACTGGCCGTCGGGGTTCGGGTGTTGGTGAATATCATCGAAGAGTCGGCAGCCTTCGAATGAAGCTGCTGGTGACCGGCGGCGCCGGTTATGTCGGCAGCGTCTGCTCGAAAGTCTTTCTCGAACAGGGGCATTCGGTGGTCGTCATCGACGATCTATCGACCGGAAACGCTGATGCTGTCCCGGCCGGTGCGGAGTTCGTCGCCGGCGACATGATCGAGGTGGCCGCGACCCTGCTCGCCGACGGTTCGTTCGACGGTGTCGCGCACTTCGCGGCCAAGTCATTGGTCGGCGAGTCGGTGCAGGCACCGCAGAACTACTGGTTCGCAAACGTGGTCAAGACCCTGGAGCTGCTTGAGGTCATGCGCGCCGCGGGCACTCCCCGGCTGGTGTTTTCCTCCACGGCCGCGACCTACGGAGAGCCGGAGGCGGTTCCGATCACCGAGGACGCGCCCACCCGGCCAACCAATGCCTACGGCGCCACCAAACTGGCCATCGACCATGCCATTACCTCCTACGCGCACGCGCACGGTCTGGCCGCGACCAGCCTGCGCTACTTCAACGTGGCCGGTGCCTACGCCGGCCTCGGCGAACGGCATGCGGTCGAGACGCACCTGATTCCGTTGGTGCTGCAGGTCGCCAACGGTTCGCGCGACGAGATCCTGGTGTTCGGCAATGACTGGCCCACCCCCGACGGCACGGCGATCCGGGACTACATCCATGTTCGCGACCTCGCCGACGCGCATCTGCTGGCACTGGAGGGTGCCGAGGCGGGATCGCACCGGATTTACAACCTGGGCAACGGAACGGGGTTCAGTGTCCGGGAGGTGATCGCCTGCTGCCGCGAGGTCACCGGCCGACCGATCGCCGAGCGGGATGTGGCTCGACGGGCGGGAGATCCGGCAGTGCTGATCGCCTCAAGCGAGAAAGCCATTGCAGAACTCGGGTGGCGTCCGGGTCGCAGTGCTATCGACCAGATCGTCACCGACGCCTGGGAGTTCGCCCGCTAAAGCGCGGTGCCCGGCCCGATATTGCGGGCCGGCCGGGTGCGGATGTCGTGGACGTACTCCGCGGGTGCGCCGGCCACCTCCGCTGCGTCGGCCATCACACCGAGGTATCGCGCCGACGGCAGGCCGCCCTCCCAGGCATCCACGACGTACAGCCAGGCCAGCGCGGGATCGGTTGAGGTGTCGGAGGATTCACGGTCGATCCGGCAGCGGATCTTGCTGTGCAGACCCAGTTCGGAGCCCTCCCAGCGGTCCATATTGGCCTCATCGGCAGCGGTCACGTCGTACAGCACCACGAAGACCCGCGATGCCACGTCCTCGACCAGGGTGGCCAGCGCCCCCTCCCAGCCGATGTCCTCCCCGCCGAACGTCAACCGCCACCCGTACAGCCAGCCGGTACCCGCCATCGGAGAGTGCGGCGCCCGTTCCAGCATCTGCTCGGGATCCATGTTCGATCCGTAGGCGGCGTAAAGCGTCACGGACAAAGAGTAAGGCTTAGCTGCTTAGATAAGCGCGTGGCAGCGCGGATCGTGATCATCGGCGGGGGACCGGCCGGCTACGAGGCCGCCCTGGTGGCCGCGGGTCAGGGGTCCGGGGTCGCCGAGATCACCGTGGTCGACTCGGACGGGATCGGCGGGGCCTGCGTCCTGTATGACTGCGTGCCGTCCAAGACCTTTATCGCCTCGACCGGGGTGCGCACCGAGTTGCGCCGTGCTTCCGGCATGGGCTTCGACATCGGAATCGACGACGCCAAGATCTCGCTCACCCAGATCAACAACCGGGTCAAGACCCTGGCCCGGTCGCAGTCCGCCGATATCGGAGCGCAGCTGCTGGCGGCGAAGGTCAATGTGGTGTCCGGCCGCGCCGCGTTGATCGACAGCGTGCCCGGGATGGCACACCACCGCATTCAGGTCACCACCACCGACGGCAAGACCGGGGTGCTCAAGGCCGACATGGTGCTGATCGCCACCGGTTCCAGCCCGCGGGTGCTGCCCGGCGCCGAACCGGATGGCGAGCGAATCCTCAACTGGCGTCAGCTCTACGACCTCACCGAGTTGCCCCAGCATCTGGTGATCGTGGGTTCCGGTGTCACCGGCGCGGAATTCTGCAACGCCTACACAGAACTCGGCGTCACGGTGACGGTGGTGGCCAGCCGCGACCAGATCCTGCCGCATGAGGACAGCGATGCCGCCGCGGTGCTTGAGGAGGTGTTCGCCGAGCGCGGTGTGACGCTGATCAAGAACGCCCGCGCCGATTCGGTGGTGCGGACCGACTCCGGCGTGCGAGTGACGATGGCTGACGGCCGCGTTGTGGACGCCAGCCACGCATTGATCACCGTCGGGGCGGTGCCGAACACCTCGGGCCTGGGCCTGGAACGCGTGGGTGTCGAACTCACGCCCAGCGGCCACATCCCGGTGGACCGGGTGTCGCGCACCGCGGCGGCCGGGATCTACGCCGCCGGTGACTGCACCGGACTGCTGCCGCTGGCCTCGGTCGCGGCGATGCAGGGCCGCATCGCGATGTATCACGCGCTGGGTGAGGGTGTGGCCCCGATCCGGTTGCGGACGGTGGCCTCGGCCACCTTCACTCGTCCGGAAATCGCCGCGGTCGGTGTGCCGCAGACCGCCATCGACGACGGCTCGGTGCCGGCCCGGACCGTCATGCTCCCGCTGTCTACCAACGCCAGGGCGAAGATGTCGCTGCTGCGCCGCGGCTTTGTCAAGATCTTCTGCCGGCCCGCCACCGGCGTGGTGATCGGTGGTGTGGTGGTGGCGCCGATCGCCTCGGAGTTGATCCTTCCGATCGCACTGGCGGTGCAGAACCAGATCTCGGTCACCGACCTGGCACAGACGCTCTCGGTGTACCCGTCGCTGTCGGGGTCAGTGGTCGAAGCCGGACGAAGGCTGATGGCCCACGACGATCTCGACTAGCCCGGCGACGATGCGGGATGAGCAGCATCCCGAGGAGGAGTCGGGCAAATGTGCTTCAGCCCGGCGACGATGCGGGATGAGCAGCATCCCGAGGAGGAGTCGGGCAATGTGCACTAGCCTGTTGCCATGAACGACCCGATCCTTCGGCCGGGTAACGGCCAGACTTTCCTCGGGCCCGCCCAGCGTGCAGAGGCCTGGGACCGCCTGGGCGCTGAACAATTCGACGTCGTGGTGATCGGCGGCGGAGTCGTCGGTGCCGGTGCGGCTCTCGATGCCGCCACTCGCGGACTGAGCGTCGCACTGGTTGAGGCCCGCGATTTCGCCTCCGGCACCTCGAGCCGAAGCTCGAAGATGTTCCACGGCGGCCTGCGTTACCTCGAGCAGTTGGAGTTCGGCCTCGTGCGTGAGGCGTTGCACGAACGCGAATTGTCGCTTACGACGCTGGCCCCGCACCTGGTCAAACCTTTGCCGTTCCTATTCCCGCTAACAAAGCGGGTATGGGAACGCCCCTACATCGCCGCTGGAATCTTCCTCTACGACCAACTCGGCGGCGCGAAATCCGTTCCGGCCCAACGGCATCTCACCAAGTCAGGCGCGCTGCGGCTGGCCCCCGGACTCAAGCGGAACTCGATGATCGGCGGCATCCGCTACTACGACACCGTGGTCGACGACGCTCGCCACACCATGATGGTGGCTCGCACCGCCGCACACTACGGAGCGGTGATACGCAACTCGACGCAGGTGGTCGGGATGCTGACCGAGGGCGACCGGGTGGTCGGCGTGACGGTGCGGGATTCGGAGAACGGCTCGGTCACCGAGGTTCGCGGACACGTCGTCATCAATGCCACCGGGGTGTGGACCGACGAGATTCAGGCGCTGTCCCACCAGCGTGGCCGGTTCCGGGTGCGGGCGTCCAAAGGTGTGCACATCGTGGTACCGAGGGACCGCATCGTCAGCGAGGTGGCGATCATCCTGCGAACCGAGAAGTCGGTGTTGTTCATTATCCCGTGGGGTACGCACTGGATCATCGGCACCACCGATACCGACTGGAACCTCGACCTGGCCCACCCCGCCGCCACCAAGGCCGACATCGACTACATTCTCGGCCACGTCAACACCGTGCTGGCCAATCCGCTCACCCACGACGATATCGACGGGGTGTACGCCGGCCTGCGCCCACTGTTGGCCGGCGAGAACGAGGAGACGTCGAAACTGTCCCGTGAGCATGCGGTGGCCTCGCCGACGCCGGGGTTGGTCGCGATCGCGGGCGGCAAGTACACCACCTACCGGGTGATGGGCGCCGACGCCGTGGACGCGGCGGCTGAGTTCGTGCCCGCCCGGGTGGCACCCTCGATCACCGAGAAGGTGCCCCTGTTGGGCGCCGACGGGTACTTCGCGCTGATCAACCAGACCGACAGCGTCGGTGAGCAATACGGCCTGCACCCCTACCGGGTGCGCCATCTGCTGGACCGCTACGGATCGCTGATCGGTGAGGTGCTCGGGATGGCCGCGGGACGGCCTGAGTTGCTTGAGCCGATTGCCCACGCGCCGGTCTACCTTCGAGTAGAGGCGGTCTATGCAGCCGCGGCCGAAGGAGCTCTGCATCTCGAGGACATCCTGACCCGGCGGATGCGGATTTCCATCGAGTACCCGCACCGCGGCGTCGACTGCGCGCGCGAGGTGGCCGAGCTGGTCGCCCCGATTCTGGGCTGGAGTCCCGTCGACGTCGACCGCGAGGTGACCACCTATCTCGCCCGGGTCGAGGCAGAGGTGCTGTCCCAGAGCCAACTCGATGACGACTCGGCCGACTCGCTGCGGGTGGCCGCACCCGAGGCGCGCGGGGAGATTCTCGAACCGGTGCCCTTGACGTGAGAAGCGCGCCGCTGCCGGTTCGCGACGGGATCGGGCCGGCCCGGCTTCGGCTGCACGGTGGAAATGTGCTTGCGGAGTTCACCATTCGCTTCGGCGAGTCTGGCGGTGCCAAGGTGCTCGCCGGCGAGGTGGTCGATTCCGAGGGCAGCGTGGTGAATGCCGAGACGGTCCTTCGTGCCGGGGCTCACGTCTACCTGTACCGCGATCTGCCACACGAGGTGGACGTCCCGTTCGACCTGCCAGTGCTGTATCGCGACGACAACATCGTCGTGGTCGACAAACCGCACTTCCTGGCCACCATGCCGCGCGGCAGCCACGTCGCCCAGACGGCTCTGGTCCGGCTGCGCCGCGAACTCGGTCTGGCTGAGCTCAGTCCGGCCCATCGGCTGGACCGGTTGACCGCCGGCGTGCTGATGTTCACGGTGTGCCGCGGGGTGCGGGGCGCGTACCAAGGTTTGTTCGCGCGCGGCGAGGTGCGAAAGACCTATCTGGCGCGCTCCGGTGCTGAGCCGGGTTTGCTTTCGCCGCAGGTCGTGTCGAATCGGATCGTGAAAAATCGGGGTGTGCTGCAGGCGCGGATCGAACCGGGGGAGCCGAATGCGAAGACTCTGATTGAGCCGCTGGGCGACGGCGGGTACCGGCTCATCCCGCGGACCGGACGCACCCATCAGCTGCGGGTGCACATGGCGTCGCTGGGTCTGCCGATTGATAATGATCCGCTCTACCCGGAGGTCCTCGCCGTCGGTCAGGATGATTTCAGTTCGCCTCTGCAACTGGTGGCGAAACGACTGGAGTTCGATGACCCGATCACCGGCTGTCGACAAACCTTCGTAAGTTCGCGCGCATGATCTCCACGCGGCGCCTCACCGTCGACGGCATCACCACCTCGGTTCTGGTGGGCGGGTCCGGCGAGCCCGACGAGGCGGTGGTGTTCGTGCACGGCAACCCGGACGCCGGTTCGGACTGGATGCCGCTGATGATGCGGATCGCCCCGTTTGCGCGCGTCATCGCGCCGGATCTGCCGGGTTTCGGTGAAGCGGACGCGCGCCGGGACAATGACTACACGATCTACAGCTACGCCCGATTCCTCGACGGCGTGATCCGATCGCTCGGCGTGCGGCGGGTGCACCTGGTGGCCCACGATTACGGTGGCCCGTTCGCGGCTGCGTGGGCTGCCGACCACCCCGACCGCGTCGCCAGCGTGACCTTCGTCAACACCGGTGTGCTGGTGGATTACCGCTGGCACCGGATGGCTCGGCTGTGGCGTACCCCGATCATCGGAGAAATCGTCATGCGTGCCATCCGCCCCGGCGTGACGGCCAAGGTGCTGGCCCGGGAGAACCCCGGTCTGTCGCAAGAGTGGGTGAACACCATCGTTGGTCACCTGCTGCCGGCGAAAACGCGGAACGCGGTGCTGCGGCTGTACCGATCCACCCGGGCGGGCGATATGGAGCAGCTCGCCGCGCGGCTGCGCCAACACGACCATGACGCGCTGGTGGTGTTCGGCGACGCCGATGCCTACATCCCGGCCGAACTCGCCCACCGCCAGGTTCAGATCTTCCCGCGCGTCGACATCCGCATCCTTCGCGGCCTGGGCCACTGGAGTTGGCTTGAGGACACCGATGCGGTGGCCGGCCAGATCGTGCCATTTCTGCAGCAGCGGATGGGAAATGTCTTCCGGCCCTAGACCAGCACTGCCGGCCGAGAGTTAGCTTGCTGATGGGAAGGGCGTGAATGGACGACGACCACGAGTTGGTTCTAGTTGCCGCGTACGGAGATCTCGACACCGCGCGCATCGATTTTCGCGAGCTTGGGTTGCGGCTGAAGCATGGCCTGGAGTTCCGGGGCGCGGCATTGGTCAGCAAGAACACCGACGGTCATCCCGAGGTGGTGGAGGCCGCCAACCGGCACGGCCGGTTGGGTGCCGGAATGGGTGCCGGAATGGGTCTGCTGTTCGGCATGTTCGCACCGCCGCTGGGACTGTCTCTGCTCGTCGGCGCGACAGTGGGCGGGCTTGCCGCCGCATTCGCCGAGCATGAGCTTCGGTCTGGTCTGCGCCATGAGATCGGCGAGGCGCTGGAAGCCGGCACCGCCGTCATCATCTCGGTGGTCTATCCGAACGGCCGCGGGCCGGTGGAGACCACTTTGCACAATGCCGACACGGTGCGTGAGCTGCGCATGGATAAGACCACCATCACCAGCCTCGACGGGGCCGTCGCCGAGGCGATGGCGCAGATCGGCCATCAGACCGACGGAACGCTTACCGCTGGCACGACGGGCACCAGTAACTGAGTCGCTCTTCTGTTCCATCTGTCGGTTCGGCTCGCCGAATAGTAGTTCCGCAGCGGCGGCAGGGTTCGCCCGCGCGTCCGTAGACCCACAGTTGGTGGCCGCGTCTGGTATTTCCGGTTGTGGTTCGTGCAATGCGTAATCGGTTGCTCCACAGCATCTCTCGTGCTCGAGTAGCCACCCGCAGCGGGTCGTTCAGGGTGCTGACCGTACTGGTGGGAAGCCGGCCGAAGATGAAACACAGCTCATTGCAGTACACATTCCCGACGCCGGCCATGACGCGCTGATCCAGCAGGGTTGCCGCGATCGGACGATTCGGATCGGCGGTCAGGTTGGCGGCCGCTCGCTGCGGATTCCAGTCGTCGCCGAGCAGATCCGGCCCGAGGTGGGCGACGGCGTCAAGATCGCAGGCGCGATCGAGGATCTCCAGCACGCCGAGGTCGATACCGGCTGCCGTGACCTGGCCGGCCCGAAGCAGGATTCGGATCTTGTGATCGGCCACGCCGCCGCGCGGCGAGATCCGCCAACTGCCGTCCATCTTCAGATGCGAATGAATGCTCGCCGGACCGACCCGGATGAACAGATGCTTACCCCGGCTGAGTACCTCGTCGACCCGTTCGCCCGTGAGGTCGATAGTTGCGTAGTGCGGGACGCGTATATCGCAGCGGGTCAGTGTCCGGCCGACCAGCGCGTCGCGCAGGGCTGCGGCGGTACGAAAGACGGTGTCGCCCTCGGGCATTGTCGGAGGCTATGCCGATGGGCGCCGGTGTAGCCGGCGTTGGGTGGGGATGCTCGCTACTGCGCCGGCACCGGCGCCGAGGACGTCGGCGAGCAAATGACTGACCCTGTCCCGGACGATGAAAGCCGCGTCGGGCAGTTCCTGCGGGGTCAGCGCGGAGAGCCATAGGATGCGGCCAGCCCAACACACCAGCGCGGGCCAGAACAACCGGGTGGTCCGCGTCATCGCAATCGAAGGCCGCGTGGGGTCCGGCTGAAGCCCGCGGCCAACAATGCCTCGCCCGCGTCGCTGTGGGCAACCTCCAGGGCCGAGACCCCGTCCATCTTCTCGATCACCATGGCGCTCACGCGGCCCGCAATGACAAGTTCGGCCAGTGCTGCGGCCGCGCAACGGTGTGCGTCGGCGTCGTGGCTGAAACTGAGCAGCGTCCGGCCGCCGCGTTCGCAGTACCAGACCAGTTCGCCGTCGACCAGGACCACCAGTGCGCCGGCTTTGCGGCCTGGCCGATGGCCTCCGTCACCGGCGGGCCAGGGCAGCGCGGTGCCGTAGGGGTTGGCGGGGTCGGCCGCGGCGAGCACGACGGCCTGGCCCTCGGTGCGCTCGGAATCGATACCGTCGGCATAGCCGCGCAGTCGGTCAACCGTGGACGCGACGGCGAACTGTGCGCCGCCCAGGGATTCGACGAAGTAGCCGCGTTGGCAGCGGCCGGATTCCTCAAAGGCGCTGAGCACCTTGTAGAGCGTGGCGAATCCGCCCGGAACCGCCTCGGCGGTTACGGCTGCCCTGGTGAGCACGCCGTAACGGTTCATCAGCAACTCTGCGGTGAAGTGCGCTCGCACCGTGGAGTCCGGCTCGCGGGCCGATACCGCTGACCAGCGCCCCGCAACAGTCGGATCCGTGGACCGGCCCTGGGGTTGGGCAATCGCATACCGGCTCAGTCGTGGCGCGCGGCGGTGCCGATGGGCCGGGGTGGACGCGCGTCGTGAGCCCGGTCGGCGACCGCCGGTGAGGATGGCGCGCACCGGGGCGAACGTGTCGCCGGTGACCCATCCGGCCCAGATCAGTTCCCAGAGCCCGGTTTTGACCGACTCGTCGTTCGGGCTGAGTTCAGCGAGTTGACGAAAGAAGTAGGCGCCGCGTGATTCACCGGGATGGCCGAGCACATCGAGGATCGCGCGGTGCGTGGCGGTGAGGTCGAGTTCAGCGGGCGCGGCCAGGGTCAGTGGCGCGGTGTCGGCATGGTGGAACATTACCCAGCCATCGCTGCCCCCGATCGCACCCGCTCCCGACCAGGTAACTTCGCCGGAGGTCAGCAGTTCATCGAGCATGGCCGGTTGGTAGCCGCGGACCCGTGGCGTGAATATCAGTGATTCGATCGCCGATGCGGGCATCGGGACCCCGGCGAGTTGGTCGATGACGGCGGCCAGCGCGTCCACCCCGGAACCGGCTGCACTTCCGACCTGCTGCCAGGCCGGGAGGAAACGCGCGTAGGCCTGGACACTGACCGGCTCCACCTGGGCGCGCAGCGCGGCCAGTGAACGCCGACGCAGGATCCGGAGAACCTCGGCATCGCACCACTGATCGCCGCCCGCAGACTCTGCGGGAGCGTCGATGAACTCGCCGCGAACGAGCTTGGCGGCCAGCGACATCCGGCTCAGCGCATCGGCGGCCACCCGACGGCCCAGACCGAACCGCTCGGCGGCCTCGGCGGTGGTGAATGGCCCTCGGGTTCGGGCGAAGCGGCCGAGCAGTTCGCCCAATGGATCTGTCACCTCCTCGGTGAAACCGGCCGGCACCCCCACCGGTACGGCCACCCCGAGCGCGTCCCGCAACCGCCCGATGTCCTCGATGGCCACCCACCACCGTTGGTCGGCGTAGGACACCGGCAGCACCCGCTTGGCCGCATACAGGCCGTCCAGCCACGCGCTGACATCGGAAGCCGTTGAGCGAAGGACAATCTCGTCTTCGGTGAGCGGACCGAGCAATCGCAACAGGTCGGCCACACCCTCGGCGTCGCGGGCCCGTCGATCATCGGTCAGGTGCTGAAGCTGCCGCCCCGTCGCGGCGACGACATCGGCGTCGAGCAGTTCGCGCAACTCGACCCGGCCCAGCAGTTCGGCCAGCAGTGCGGTGTCCAATGACAGCGCGGCCGCGCGACGTTCGGCCAACGGGCTGTCACCCTCGTACATGAATGCCCCGACATATCCGAACAGCAGCGAGGCGGCGAAGGGTGACGGCGTTGGGGTCTCGACCTCGAACATCCGTACCCGACGACCGGCGATGCGGGCCATTAGGTCGGTCAGGGCGGGTACGTCGTAGACGTCCTGCAGACATTCCCGCACCGTTTCGAGCACGATCGGGAAGTCGGGATACTTGCGCGCCACGTCGAGTAACTGCGCTGCGCGTTGGCGTTGGTGCCACAGGGGTGCCCGCTTGCCGGGATGGCGCCGCGGCAGCAGCAGGGCACGCGCCGCGCACTCGCGGAAGCGGGCGGCGAATAGTGCCGAGCCTCCCACCTCTGCGGTGACCAGAGACTCGATCTCGTCAGCGTCGAAGACGAAGATTTCCGCGCCAGGTGGGGTGTCATCGGTATCGGGTAGGCGGACCACAATGCCGTCGTCGGAGGCCGTCGGCTTCTCGTCGATGCCGTAGCGTTCGAGTAGTCGTCGGCCCACAACCAGTGCCAGCGGGCCGTTGACCCGTAGGCCGTACGGCGAGTGCAGGATCACCCGCCAGTCGCCCAGCTCGTCTCGGAATCGCTCGACGACAAGTGTGGTGTCACTGGGCACCACGGTCGTCGCCGCACGCTGATCGGTGATCAGGCGCCACAGGTTGTCGCCGGCGTAGTCCGCGAAACCTATTGCAGTACATCGGTTATCGAAATCGGTACGGTCCAATCCGGACAGCTCACCGGTAAATCGACCGATCGCCGCACCGAGTTCGGCGGGCCGTCCCACAGCATCGCCCCGCCAAAACGGAAGCCGTGCCGGAATTCCGGGGGCGGGTACGACCAACACCCGATCATGAGTGATCTCGGTGATCCGCCAGCTCGTCGCGCCGAGTGCGATGACGTCGCCGGGCCGCGACTCGTAGACCATCTCCTCGTCAAGTTCGCCCACCCGCGAGGGCTTTTCGGTCGCCAGATACACCGCGAACATGCCACGGTCGGGGATCGCGCCGCCGGAGGTTACGGCCAGTCGCTGCGCGCCGGGGCGACCGGTCAGGGTGCCGGCATCACGGTCGTAGACCAATCGCGGTCGCAGTTCGGCGAATTCGGTCGACGGGTACTTACCACTGAGCAGATCCAGGGTCGCCTCGAATGCGCTGCGCGGTAGCGTCGCGAACGGGGCGCTGCGTCGTACTGTGTCGAACCATTGCTCGGCATTCAGAGCATCGATGGCACACGCCGCCACGGTGTGCTGGGCCAGGATGTCCAGGGGGTTGGTCGGCACTCGCATGGTCTCGATCTCGCCGGCGACCATTCGTTGCACACTGACCGCGCAGCCGATCAGGTCGGTGCGGTGCTTGGGCAGCAACACCCCGCGGGAGACCTCGCCGACCTGGTGGCCGGCCCGGCCGACCCGCTGCAAGCCGCTGGCCACCGAGGGCGGCGCCTCGACCTGGATCACCAGATCCACTGCGCCCATGTCGATCCCTAGTTCCAGGCTGGAGGTCGCCACGACGGCTTTGAGTCGCCCGGTCTTGAGTTCGTCTTCAACCTGGGCGCGCTGCTCCTTGGACACCGACCCGTGATGCGCGCGGGCCAGGGGTTCGACGAGTTCGTGGCCGCAGCGTTCGGCGCCGATCTCGTTGATCCGGGCTGTCAGTTTCTCGGCCAGCCGCCGTGAGTTCGCGAAGACGATGGTCGACGAGTGCGCCTCGATCAGGTCGACGATGCGCGTCTCGACATCCGGCCAGATGGTGTTGTTCTCGAGGTTGGCCATATCGGGCACCGGAACCTGCACAGCGAGGTCGAAGGTCTTGGCCGACGGCGGCGCAACGATGTTTGCGGGTCTGCCTCCGGTAAGAAACCGGGCCACCTCTTCGGGTGGGCGCACGGTGGCTGACAAGCCGATGCGCTGGGCTGGCTTGGCCAGCAGCGCATCCAGGCGTTCCAGCGAAAGCGCGAGGTGCGCGCCGCGTTTCGTGCCTGCGACGGCGTGCACTTCGTCGATGATGATGGTCTGTACGTCGGTCAGGGTGTCCCGGGCCGACGAGGTGAGCATGAGAAACAGCGATTCCGGCGTGGTGATCAGGATGTCGGGGGGATTGGCGAGCAGTGCTCGGCGCTGGGCGGGCGGGGTGTCCCCGGAACGGACGCCGACGATGATCGTGCGCGCCGGTGCACCGTCCCGGTCGGCGATGCGGGAGATGCCCGCCAACGGCGTGCGCAGGTTGCGTTCAACGTCTACGGCGAGCGCCTTCAGTGGCGAGATGTAGAGCACCCGGGTGCCGGTGCCGGGCTCATGGGCCAGTCGGTCGATCGCCCACAGAAAGGCCGCCAGCGTCTTGCCCGACCCGGTGGGCGCGATCACCAGGGTGTGCTCGCCGTCGCCTATCGCCGACCAGGCTTGCTCCTGGGCCGGGGTGGGCTCGGCGAAGGTGCCGGTGAACCATTCCCGGGTCGCGGGAGCGAACCGGGCCAGCAGGTCGGGTGCGCTCACATCAGTCGAGGATCTCGGCGAAATCCACCCAGAGGTGCCGCGGACCGCGGAATACCTGATTGTGCCGGTATGGCGGCGGGTCGACGACAAGCCTCGGCGAGCGCACCCGGCGCAGGAAGACCTCAAGCGCCAGATTCACCTCCAAACGGGCCAGCGGACCGCCGAAGCAGGTGTGGATACCGCTGCCGAAGCCGACGTGCTCGTTGTCCTCCCGCATCGGGTCGAACCGGTCCGGGTCGGGGAAACGCCGCGGGTCGCGGTTGGCAGCGGCATAGACCAGAAAGACCGCTGAGCCGGCCGGGATCCGGGTGCCGGCGATCTCGATGTCGGCGGTGGCCCATCGGCTCGGGAAGAACTGCACCGCCCCCTGCAGTCGCTGCACCTCCTCGACGGTGCGGGGGACCAGTTCCGGGTTGTCCCGCAACAGATCCCACGAGCCTGGATTGCGCAGCAGCGTCATGATGCAGTTGGTGATGGTGTTGACCGTCGAGTCGTGCCCGGCGATCAGGAGCAGCATGGCGTTGGACGCTGCCACCTCCTGCGACACCGGCCCGTCCGGTCCGTCATCGTGCAGCACCGCCGACAGCAGGCCCGGACCGGGCTCGCTGGCGAGGCGCTCGACCATGGCGCGCATGTAGGCGTCCAGCTCCGCCATGCTCGCAGCTGCCTTGGCCACCGCAGCTTTGCCGTCGGCGGTGTCGCGTTCCGGACCCACGTCTGCGCCCTGCATGAAGTCCACCACCCAGGCGTGGAACTTCGGTTCGTCTTCGATCGGCGCCCCCATCACACGGAAGATCACAGATACCGGGATCGGGTAGGAGAAGTCGTCGACGACATCCATCCGGGTGCCGCCGCGTGCCTTTACGTTGTCGAGCAGTTCGTTGGCCAGGTCGACGACGAACCCGGCCAGGGAAGGGATCAGATCCGGGGTGTGCGGCGGCCCGAAGTGGCGCATGAACTGCCGTCGCATCGTGTCGTGGCCGGGCGGGTCGGAGACCAGCATGCTGCTGTCTTTGGCCTGGGCCGCCTCGGACGCCTCGAGTTTGGCATCGCTTTCCCCGAACAACCCGGACGGGCTACGGCCGATGTCGGAGCTGATCCGCGGATCATGTGCCAGCGCAAGCACTTCCGGGTAGCCGGTGACGACGTAGGTGTGCTCGGCGACCTTGGCCACCGGGGTCTTGCGCAATTCTTCGAAGTAGGGGTACGGGTTCGGGCGGTTGGAGAACTTCATCGCCTCGGCCCACGCGGTTGCGGCATTCATGGTCTTCGTAACTCCTGCTCGTGGCTCAGTCAGCGGCTGCGGGGCCGGAATTCGGCGTGGCGGTCGGTGGGGTCATGTCCGGTGAGCACGACATCGGGATTTCCGGACGGTTCGCGCGGATCGGGGAATCGGGCCGGCATCACCTCATGGTTCGCGGGTTGGTCATAGCCGGGCGGCGGAGGCGGGAACGGCGCGGAGCGCTCGATCAGGTCCGCGTAGTAGGGCAGCCACTTGCCATGGTTGAACGTCACCGCGCCGACGATGCGGCCGTTCTTGCCGTACGCGGCGGCGAACCTGCGATCCTCCGGCGAGCCCTGGGTGAACACGATCTCGTCGCCGAACGAGCACACCCCGACACTCTTGATGTTCACCCCGAATTGGCCGGACCAGAAGGACGGCAGCGGCAGGTGGGGGCGGCGGCCCACCTCCAGGTTGAGCATGTTGTTGGCGGCGACTTCGGCGCCGAGGACCGCGTTATCCCAATGTTCCAGGGCCAGGAACTCGTAGCCGTACAGCACATGCGGAGCGCGGGCGACGTCACCGGCGACGAAGATGTGGTCGGTCACCACGCCGTTGATGTCGAAGGCCCGGCAGCCGGCGTCGCAGCCCACGCCCCATTGGCCGGCCGCCAGGCCGGCGCCGTCGAGCCATTCCACGTTGCGGATCGAGCCCAGCGACGGCACCACCACGTCGACCTCGAGCACAGTGCCGTCCGACAGTGTCGCCGAGCGGACGTGGCCGGAGTCGTCGCCGTGCAGGGCCGTCACGGAGGTGCCGACGCGCAGGTCCACGCCGGCGTCGCGCATCATGGCCGCCGCGATATCGCTGATCACCCCGCC
>Ga0209829_10001144_pt1 | contig 22293 bp, 23 predicted proteins | sample C_140205_EF_Meta_FD_187311 | JGI IMG/M metagenome (GOLD analysis project Ga0209829, IMG submission 187311) | Freshwater microbial communities from Lake Croche, Canada to study carbon cycling - C_140205_EF_MetaG (SPAdes) (version 2) | ecosystem: Environmental > Aquatic > Freshwater > Lake...
CCGCCCAGGATTTGAAACGCCCGCTGGTGACGAGCTCCTTGCGGATCATGAAGCTCTGATAGACGTAACCAGGTTCGGTGCGCCCCTTGTCCGCCACGATCCGCACGCCCACCTTGCGATCGATCGCGTTGAACAGACTGACCGCAGTGGCGCCGCCGCCGACATCGAGATCGCCAACCCCCAGAGACGGGATCATCTTGGCAGAGGCGTCGAAGACGATGAATTCGATGTCGATCCCCTCCTGCTTGAAATAGCCCTTCTCAATGGCGACATGAACCGCGATATCCCCGGATGTGTTGAGGACGCCGACCTTGACCAGATCAGCGGCGCTCGCCGCGGTCAGAAAACCCGCCATCAGAGCGACGCTCATCAACGCCAGCCGCCTTGTCTTGCCGATCATGTCCATCTCCCTTTTTAGTCTGCTTTTTTGATCGCTCCGCACCATCCGTCCCCTCGCTCAGGACGGGCCTTCCGTCTTTTGCAGCCGCACGACGCCGCGTGATTCCAGAGCCGTGACGTCCTCGCCCGTCAGGTTCAGCACCTTCTCCAGCACTTCGCGCGTATGTTGGGCCAGACGCGGCGGAAACATGTGCGCGCGTTCCCCATCGAGCGGCAGCTTGATCGGATTGCCCGCGACGCGCATGTGATGGCCCTCGTCATCGGTCAGTTCGAGGATCATGTTGCGCCAGGACACCTGCGGATTGGCCAGCGCCTCGCCAAGATTGTTCACCGTGCCCACGGGCACACCAGCGGCGAGCAACGCGCTGACCCAGTCGTCGGCGTCTTTCTCGAGAAAGGCCTTGTCGAAGGCGCCGATGATGCGATCGCGGTGATAATAGCGGCCCCTGCGGGTGGCCAGCTCCGGCTCCGCGCCAAGCTCAGCCAGGCCCGCCGCTTCGCAAAGTGACTGCCACATGCGGTCCGTATTGGCGCAGACCACCACGTCGCGTCCGTCGCGCGCGGTGAAGGAGCGATAGCTGGGAATGGATTCGTGCCCCTTGCCCTGCCGTCCCGGCACATCGCCCGAGGCAAGGTAATAGGAGGCCTGATAGGTCAGCATGGCGATCTGGCAATCGAGCATGGAGATGTCGATATAGCGCCCGCGCCCGGTGACGTTGCGCGATTCCAGCGCCGCGCAGATGGCGGTCGCCGCATACATGCCCGCCGACAGATCAGCGAGGGGAACGCCTGCGCGCACGCACGCGCCCTCTGGCTCGCCCGTGAGGCTCATGCCGCCGGAGACCGCCTGAATCACCATGTCGTAAGCGGGCCGCTGGCTCTCTGGCCCATCCTGTCCAAAGCCGCTGATGGAGCAATAGACGAGGCGCGGATTGACGGCGGACATGGTCTCATAGGAGATCCCGTGCTCCGCAAGGCCGCCGGGCTTCTGGTTCTCCAGCAGCACATCGCATTGCATCGAGAGTTGTTTGAGCAGCGCCAGCCCCTCGGGCGTCTTGTAATTGATGACGATGCTCTGCTTGTTGCGGTTGACGCTATGAAAATAGGCGCTGTCGCCCGCGATGAAATTCGGCGGCAACTGGCGCGTCATGTCGCCGCCGCCCGGCTCCACCTTGATCACCTGCGCGCCCATGTCGCCAAGAATCTGCGAGCCATAGGGGCCGGAGAGAAACAGGGACAGATCCAGCACGCGGATATGGCCGAGCATTTTGGGGTCCATGCCGCTCATGGCGCCCTCACGTTTTAAGGAGCGTGATGGCGCAGGCGCCATGGTCAAGCCCCGCGATGCCCCCGCCCGTGCAATGGGTGAGGCCCACCTTCGCGCCCTGCGCCTGCCGCGCCCCCGCCTGTCCACGCAATTGCCAGATCACTTCGACAATCTGCGCAGCGCCCGTCGCGCCCACCGGATGGCCCTTGGACAACAGCCCGCCGCTCATGTTCACGGGAATGCGCCCGCCCACCGAAGTGGCGCCGCTCTCCAGCAACTGGAACGCATCGCCCTTTTTGCAAAAGCCCAGCGCCTCGTAATACATGAGTTCGGCGATGGCGAAGGCGTCGTGAACCTCCGCGACATCCACATCTTGCGGGCTGATTCCCGACTCTTCATAAACCTCGTGGGCGCCGCGTTCGGTGATCTGCGCCGTGGTGATGTCGCGATAGCCCGTCACATAAAGACCGGAGGTGAGCTCCGCCCCCGCGACCCAGACGGGCTTGGTGGTTGACTGCGCCGCAAGCTCGCCTGCGCACAGCACAAGCGCCGCCGCGCCGTCTCCCGTGGGGCAGCAATGCAGCAAGCCGAAAGGCTCCGCCACGAGCCGCGCCGCCATGACTTCGTCAAGCGTCACAGGCTTCTGATATTGCGCGAAAGGATTGAGCGCCCCATGGCGCCGCGCCTTCACCGAGACTTGCGACAATTGTTCGCGCGTCAGGCTGAAGTCGTGCATGTAGCGGCGCGCGCGCATGGCGTAGAGCGCGGGCATGGTGAGGCCCACGTCCACCTCCCAGTCTTCCGGCTGGCCCGGCAGCACGCCCCCGCCCAGCATGCTGAGCTTGTCGATGCCCAGCACCAGAACGCGATCATAGCGGCCTGCGGCGATGGCGTGATAGGCCTCGCGAAAGGCGGTGGCGCCGCTGGAGCAGGCGTTCTCGCAATTGACCACGGGGATGCCCGTCATGCCCAGGGGCCGCAAGGCCCGCTGTCCCGCAAGGCGCCCGCCATAGGCCGAGCCGCAATAGACCGCTTCGATCTGTTTGCGCTCGAGGCCCGCGTCCTCGATGGCGCCCTTCACCGCTGGCCAGCCCAGATCCTGAAACATCATGTCCGGGTACCGGCCAATGCGCCCCATGGACGCGCCGATCACTGCGACCTTGCGCATCAGCGTGCCTCCTGCACGGGTTTCACGCGATGGGAGAGAACCGCCGTTCCATCGCCATCCGTGCGTAGCCGCCCCACCACGAGTTCGACGGCGATGTCGAGCTGCGGCGGCTGGCTGAGGTCGGCGTCCAGCGGCGCGCAGATGCGCACCCCATCCTCAAGATCCACATAGGCGATGGCGTAGGGCGAGGGCCAACCCTTGCGGGCGGCGTGGACAATGGAGAAGGAATAAAGCCTGCCCCGCGCAGCCAGCGCGAGATCCTGCTGATCCGTGGACCAGCAGGCCGAACAGATCTTCGGCTTGGGAAACACCTTCGCGCCGCATTGCACGCATAGCCCGCCCATCAGGCGCGGCCTTTGGGCGTCATCATGGCCTATGGTTCCGGCGAGCGCGTAACGCGGCTCCTGTTCGGCGGCGTCCATTCATCCTCCCTGCGGCAATTGTGTCTCGCCTGACTTTGGCGCAGCTTCGCGCCCCCGCGCTCCCGCGTCAATTGACACCGTAAACGGCCTTGATCTTCTGCACGAGGTCGGGCGTCAGATTGCCCACCTCCTGCACCAGCTCCTGCAATCTCGCGCCCGGCAGCGGCGTCAATTCCACGCGCATCTTTTCCAGCTCGGCGATGAATTCGCCATCCTGCGTCATGTCCATGAAGGCCTTGCGCAGGGCCTCGACGCGATCAGCCGGAATGCCCGGCGAGGAAAGGATCGCCTTGCCGATTTCGGTGGCGTTGACCACGGCCCGCAGAATTTGTTTCTCTTCATCAGTTTTCGCGATTTCGACGCAGGTCGGCACATCCGGCAGATCGGGATGGCGACTCAGGCCATATTGCACGACGACATTGATCTTCTTGTCCCTGATCCAGTCGGGATGGGCGGACTTATAGGCCTCCCAGCTCGTCGAATGCCCGTCGATCTCGCCGCGCTCCATGGCGAGCATGGCCTCGCTGGAGCCGCCATAGCCCATGACCAGTTTGAACTTCGCGCCCAGCACGCGATTCAGCACATTGGGATAAACATAGACCGTGGAGCCCGTGCCGGTGGCGCCCAGCGCCGATTCCGTCTTGAAGGCGTCGTCGATGGTCTTGATCTTCGCCGTGTTCCACATGGCCGTCACATTGACGCTTGAGGACACGCGACCGATCCAGGTGAATTTCGCGGTCTCGAATTTCACGCCGGACGCGCCAAGCCGTTCGTCGAGGATATTGGTGGCGGCGAGCAGGCCCAGCACCGTGCCATCCTTTGGCGCGACGTTGTAGATATGGTTCGCCGCCAGAATGCTGCCGGCGCCCGGCATGTTGCGAAACACGACTTGCGGATTGCCCGGAATATGGCGCCCGATGAAACGCGCCACCGCGCGGCCATAGACATCATTGCTGCCGCCCGGCGGATAGCCGACGATCAGCTCGATGGTCTTGCCCGCATAGAATTGCTCGACGCCCTGCGCCTGCGCGGAAAGGGTCGCGGCCATGAGCAGCGCCGCGCCAATCATCATCGCCCTGTCATGCCTGCCCATCGTTTCCTCGTTTGTTTGCTTGCGGCGCTTTGCGCGTCTCGCTTATTTCAGCAGATCCTTGCCCGCGTTCCAGAGCCCCTTGGCCATCACGGAGGCGAGGCCGATTTCCTTGGCCGCCTCCGGCGCATCAGCGGAGGCGGATAGATTCGCTTCCAGATTTTTCGCGAATTGATCCATGATCACCTGCGCGGTCGACTGCATCAGCGCCGTGCCGCGCGCATATTGGGCGATGGAGCCCGCCAGCAGAATATCCGATTCCACGCAGATCCTCGTGCCGCCCTCCACCTCGCTCAAAGTGAAGACCACATCCGCCCGCGCCGTGCCGCGCGCTTTTTCTTCATTGCCGTTCGCTTTCGCCAGAACGCGATAGTTCGTCGCGTCCCGTTCGATGAAGCTCACGGTTCCCTTGAACTTGAGCGCGATGGGGCCGAGTTTCACGCCGATGGTTCCCACATGAGAATCATCAGGCCGCGACTCCAGCAACTCGGCGCCCGGCGCGCAGCGTGCTATGCGGGGAATGTCGTTGAGCGCGGTCCAGACCTCCGCAATGGGGACCTGAATGCGGACTTCGTTTTTCATTTTCATTTCGACGCTGACCCGTCTGTGTTCTTTTCGACCGACCGCACGGCGGTTTCCGCGCCAAGGCCGGAGCGCTGGCGCGCAAGGGTTTGCAGCCCATTCGCCTCCCAATTGCCCTCTACCGCGTTCTTGGCGAATTGCGTCCAGTCGTCGCCCCAGTTCCCCAGTTCATAGCCATGCCAGGGCGAGGGCACTTTCACGGCGGGGAGGCCCAGTTCGTTCCAGATGCCCAAGGCCTCTTCCATGAATTCCTTTTTTGGCAAGGCGAGCGGGGGCATCAGGCGTTTGCGCGTGGCGTCCACCAGCAGGGCTGAATCGCTCTTGCGCTCGCCATATTGCGCGCCCTGTCCGCCGCCTCGATAGGGCAGCACCAAAGTGTCCTCCTTCGGGTTGCAGCGATAGGCCATGGACCACAGAACCGCATCGACGGAGCTGGGATCAATGTCGTCGCTCACCGCGATCACCACCTTGCCGAAGGCGGTGATATAGGAGCTTGCGGCCTCCAGCGCCCGCCACACTTCGCTTTGCGGCGCGCCATATTCGAATTGCAGGAAGATCACCGGCCGCAAATTCGTCAGGGGCTCATGCAGCACCACGCGCTTGAGGCCCTTGATGTTGAGCGTCTTGCGCAGGTGATGCAGGAACAGGGGCTCGTAGGCGACTTTCTTGATGACGCTGGATTCGCTTGGCGTCACCTGGCTGATGATGGCGCTGAAAATGGCGTTGCGCCGATGGGTGATCGCGGTCACCTGCATGGGCATGTTGAAGGCTTCCAGCGCCACATAGCCGTTGCTCTCCCCAAAGGGCGCCTCGGGCTCCAGCAGATCGGGCTCGATATAGCCTTCGATCACGATCTCCGAATGGGCGGGCACGAGCAGATCATTGGTGAGGCATTTCACCATCTCCACCGGCGCCCCGGCGACGGCGCCCGCCACCGCATATTCGTCGAGGTCGATGCTGAATTTCTGCGGCGAGGTGAAGATGACCACAGGCGCGCCGCCCAATGCGATGGAGATGGGCATGCGCTCCTTGCGCTCTCGATATTTCAGCCAATGCACCCAGCCCCCGGCGCCGCCGGGCCGCGCCACCATGCGCACCACCAGCCGATCCGTCGCCTTCAGCGCCGCGCGATACATGCCCGTATTTTGCACGCCCGACTCAGGATCGCGCGTCACGCAGAGCGTGGCGGTGAGATAGGGCGCGGCGTCGTAGCCGGGCGTCGAAATGGGGACAGGCAGCAGCGCGAGGCCGCCGCCGGGCTCCTTCAACGCGTCGCCTGATACCACCACCTCCTGACAGGGGCCGCTGGCCACGGTGACGGGCGGCACGGGATTGGCGACGGCCTCCATCCAGGCTGGCCCGATCTCGCTCGTGGGCCGGCCCATGCCCATGGCGTAGATGCGCGGCGAGCCTGCGAGGGCGCCCAGCAGCACGGGCATGTCGTAGCGCTTGCCCTTCGAGTCCACCACATTTGTGAAAAGGAAGGCCTTGCGCTCATCCTCCGGCATGCCGCCAATGAATTGCCAGCGCACCAGCGGCTGCAATTGCGTGTCCTTGTTGATGGGGCGGTCGATGCGCACCAGAAGGCCCGCAGCGTCGAGCGCGGCCAGATGTTCGTGCAGATCGCGCGGCGGATGGGGCTTGGCGCCCGTGGCGTCAATCATGGATCTGTCCTCTCAGGCCGCGTAGACGCGGTTGGCGAAGGCGCGCAGCAGCGCTGCGAACGCGGCGGGTTGTTCGAGGGGCGCCAGATGGCCCGTATCCAGCTCGCGATAATCGCTGCCCGGAATGGTCGCCGCCATGTCCTTCATGGCGCTGACTGGCGTCGATTGATCGCGCAGGCCCGCGATCACCATGGCGGGGCGGCGCATGGATTCGAGCTGCGTCGCATAGTCGAGATCGCGAATGGCGCGCCACGACCAGGCATGGACCACGGGGTCCGCCGCCAGCAACCAGTCGCGCGCCTTCAGAACGAGGTCGGGCCGCAGCAATTGCAGGTCCGCGTCGAACCAGCGCGACAGGGTGGTGTGCAGCACGGTCGGCATGCCCTTCAGGGCGGCTTGCGCGCGTTGCTCCATGGTGGCGCGGCCCTGATCGTTGCGGCGATGGGCGGTGTTGGCGATGACGACGCCCGCCAGCAAATCAGGCGCGCGCACGCTGATCGCCTGCGCGGTCATGCCGCCCATGGAACAGCCCACCACAATGGTCGGCGCCTGGCCCACGGCGCGAATGAGGTCAGCCACGTCATCCGATAATTCGTCATGCCCGAAGGCTTCTGCGGGCGCATCGCTGTCGCCATGGCCGCGCGCATCGGGGGTGATGAGGCGGAACTCCTTTTCAAGTTCCGCCACCACCGGATCCCAGAAGGCGCCGCACAGGCCCACCGGATGCAAGAGCACCATGGTGCGGCCCTGGCCGCGCGAGCGATAGGCTATGCCGAGGCCTGATTGTGTTCTGAAACGCATGTCTGTCTTCCCGTCAGGCGTCGATGTTCGCGGCTTTGGCGTCGAGGACCATTTCGACGATTTGCTCGGGCGAGATCGGCATTTCCGCAAGGCGTATGTTGAAGGGTCGCAAGGCGTCTTCAACCGCGCTGATGATGGCGGCGATGACCGCGATGGTGCCGCCCTCGCCCGCGCCCTTCACCCCAATGGGATTCAGTGGCGAGGGCGTCTCGGTATGCAGGGTCTCCACATGCGGCACGTCGGTGGCCATGGGCAGGAGATAATCGGCGAAACTCATGGTGAGCGGCTGGCCCTGATCGTCGAACAGCAGGCGCTCGAACAAGGCGTTGCCGATGCCATGGGCCACGCCGCCCACGATCTGCCCTTCCACCACCATGGGATTGATGACATTGCCGCAGTCGTGATTGACGAGCACGCGCGTCACCGTCACATGGCCGGTCTCGACATCCACCTCCACCTCCGCCACATGGCAGCTGTTGGCGTAGGTGGATTGCTCGGGCTTGAAATAGCTCGTCGCCTCGAGGCCCGGGTCGCGATCCGCCTTCATGGAGAAGCCGTAGAGGCCCACGGCGTTATAGGCGAGTTCGCGGAAGGTCTTGCGCAGTCCCGGCACGCCGCGCACTTCGACGGCGCCGTCTTTCAGCTCGAGATCGTCAGGCGAAACCTCCAATAATTCGGAGGCGATTTTCTTGATCTTCTCCCGCACTTCGATGGCGGCGAGATGGACCGAGGAGCCGGCGTTGACGGCGGTGCGCGAGGCGAAAGTGCCCATGCCGAAGGGAATGGTCGCGGTGTCAGCGGTCACCACGCTGACATCGTTGTAATCGACGCCCAGATGATCGGCGGCGATCTGCGCCAGCGTGGTCTTGTGCGATTGGCCCTGCGGCGTCGCCCCGGTGAAGACGACGATCTTGCCGCTGGTGGAGATGCGGATCGTCGCGCCCTCATAGGGCCCAAGCCCCGTGCCTTCGACGGCGTTGCTGAGGCCGATGCCGATATATCTGCCCTGCTTCAATGCAGCCGCCTGCTTCGCGCGGAAATTCTCCCAGTCCATATGGTCCAGCGCCATCTGCTGGCTCTTTGGATAATCGCCGCTGTCGTAAGTGACGGGGCGGCCATCGCGGAAGATGAGGCCGACCTTGTAGGGGAACTGATCGGGCTGGATGAAATTGCGCCGCCGCACCTCCGCGCGGTCGAGGCCCAGTTCATGGGCGATGCGGTCCATCATCCGCTCCATCACGAAACAGCCCTGCGGTCGCCCGGCGCCGCGCACCGGGCTGCATGTGATCTTGTTCGTCATGGCGACGATGAGTTCGAGCTGGTAATTCGGCAGCACATAGGGGCCGATGACCGAGGTGGCGGCGATCCATGGCAGCACGAGGCCCCAGGTGACATAGGCGCCGCCGTCATGCACGAGGCGCCCGCGCAGACCGAGCAATTTGCCATGCTCGTCGACCGCGACTTCCATGTCCCAGAATTGATCGCGCTCCTGCTGGGTGGCGACGAAATTCTCGCGCCGGTCCTCGATCCATTTCACCGGCTTGCCGACCGCCATGGTGGCCGCCGCCAGCGCGGCATATTCCACATAGAACGAGCCCTTCGGCCCAAAGCCGCCGCCCACGTCATTGGTGATGACGCGCACCTGATTGTCGGCGAGATCAAGCAGGTCGATGAAGGTGCGCTTGAAACGATGGGAGCCTTGCGAGGAAGCGTGAACGGTGAGCTGTTCCGTTCCCGCGTCCCAATCGGCCACCACGCCCCGGCACTCGATGAAGAAGGGGCCGCCGCGATGCAGGGCGAACTGTTCGCGATAGACATGGGCCGCGCTTGCGAAGGCCTTGTCGGTGTCGCCTATCTTGACCGGAACCTGCGTCACGATGTTGCTTGTGGCGCCATGCTGGGCGAGCGGCGCGCCTTCTGCAATCGCCTCGCGCGGGTCGATGGAGGCGGGCAGAACCTCGTAATCGACCTCCACCATCGCGGCCGCGTCTTCCGCGACATAGCGGCTGTCCGCCACGACGATCGCGATGGCCTCGCCCGCGAAACAGGCCTCGTCCTTCGCCAGAACCCAGGGCATGAAGGTCTGTTTGATGGCGGGATGGGGCACATAGAGCGGCAGGCGCCGCGAGCGCATGGGCTCGGGCAGATCGTCATGGGTCAACACCGCCACCACGCCCGGCAGGGCCAGCGCGGCGGTCTTGTCGATCCCCCTGATCAACGCATGGGCGTAAGTGCTGCGCACGAAAGCCGCATGCAGCATGCCCGGCAGCTTCACATCATCCACATAGCGGCCCTTGCCGGTCAGCAGGGCCGGGTCTTCCTTGCGCAATACGCTGGCGCCGAAGAATTTCATCCCCATCACGCGCACTCCGCTTTGCTGGCGCGCATCTTCGCCGCCGCGTCGAGCCCCGCCGCCACGATGGCCTGATAGCCCGTGCAGCGGCACAGATTGCCGGTCAGAACCTCACGCAGCTCCGCTTCCGTGGGATCGGGATTGTCGCGCAGATGTTCGCTCAAGGTGATCAGCATGCCCGGCGTGCAGAAGCCGCATTGCAGCCCGTGATTCTGGCGGAAGGCCTCTTGCAGGATCGAGAGCGAGCCATCGGCCTGCGCCAGACCCTCGATGGTGGTGATGGACTTGCCATTGGCCTGCACGGCGAACATGAGGCACGAACGGGCGGAATGGTCGTCGACCATGACCGTGCAGGCGCCACAGACGCCATGTTCGCAGCCCACATGGGTGCCGGTGAGGTCGAGCGTATGACGCAGGAAATCGGCCAGCAGCAGGCGGCTCTCCACTTCCGCCTCATGGCGCTTGCCGTTCACGGTCAGGGAAATTTTTCGCATGTCAGGCATGTTGAAGGCTCCTCTCGCGCACGCTGGCGAGCGCCTTGCGCAGGGCGCGGCCGCACAGCACGCTGGCGAGATGCTGGCGATAGCGCGCGCTCACATGGGCGTCGTCCATCGCTTCCACTGTGGAGGCCGCATGGGCTGCGGCCTTGATGAAATCCTCGTCCGGCGTCGCGCCAACCGCTTGCGCTTCAAACCCGCTCAGGCGCGCAGGGGCAGGCGCGAGGCCGCCGATCACGATGGCCAGCCGCGCGATGGCGCCGCGCGCGTCCAGCGTGAGCAAGACGCCTGCGGAGGCGATGGCGAAATCGCCGTGGCGGCGCGCATATTCCTCAAAGCCCCAGCCGTGATCCTGCGGCCAGGCGTCGAAGGCGACCTTCGTCAGCAACTCATCAGGTTCGAGCGCGGTGGTCATGAAGCCCAGGGCGAAGTCGCTCATCGCCAGTTCGCGCGTTCCAGCGGGACATTGCGTCGTGACAACGGCGTCATGCAGCATCATGATGGCGGGCGTCTCGGCAGCAGGGTCGAGATGGCAGAGCGATCCCCCGATGGTGCCGCGATTGCGTGTCTGGCGATGGCCCACATGGCGCAGGGCTTCGATGAGGATGGGGCAGGCGCGCGCGACATCTGCGGAAAACTCCACCTCGCGCTGGCGCGTCATGGCGCCGAAGGAAAGCCGCGCGCCCGCATCCATGGCGCGCAGCGATTCGATTCCGTTCAGGTCTACAAGGTGGTCGGGTGCGGCGTAGCGGAAATTCATCATGGGCACGAGCGACTGGCCACCAGCCAGGGCGCGGGCGTTGTCGTGGCGGGCCAGCACGGACAGCGCATCCGCAACTGTTGCGGGATCATGATAGGTGAAGGGGGCGGGTTTCATGCTTCCTCCGGGAACCGCGTCTGGCCCGGGCTCGCGCAGGGGTCCGTCAAACGATCTTTTGCGGGAACAGACCACAGACAAAGGCGCCCCGCAAGACGGGTCGGGTCGTTTGCAAAACAAATGGAAATGTCCGATCCTTTTGCGCATGCATCAGCCGCGCGCGCATTGCGCCGGAACACGGGCGAGGAAACGCATGGATTCGGACCGCAAGACCATTCACGTCATCTGCGCGGGCGGTTTCAGGGCCGCCATGGAGAAGATCGCCCCTGCGTTCACGCAGGCCACGGGCGTGGCGGTGGTCCTCACCTTCGGCGCCCCCGCCAGAACGCGCGAGCTTGTGTCCGCAGGCGCAGGCTTTGACGCCGCCGTCGTCACCCTTGGCAGCCTGAATGAGGCCGCCTCTGCGCAGCTGGACGAGGCCACGCGCTTCATCGTCGCCAAGAGCCCTGTGGGCATGGGCCTGCGCGCGGGCCTTGCGCCGCGCGCCATCGACCGGGTGGAAGCCTTCGCCGCGCTGATTCGCGATTTGCCGTCAGTGGGCCTGTCAGACCCCAAGGCGGGGACCAATCTTGGCAATGACATCATCGCCGCCGCGACGCGCCTTGGCTTTGGCGAGGATCTCAAGGCGCGCGCCCATTTCGTGGATGGGCCGGGTTCCGTGGTCTCCGCCGAAGTGGCCAAGGGCCATCCAGATGCGGTGATAACGCTGGTGAGCGAGATCATCACGGTGGAGGGCGTCACCTTCACCGGCCTGATTCCCGACGCCATGGGGCTCGGCACGCCATTTGTCGCGGCGGCTGGCGAGCAGGCGGCTTCGCCGGATCTGGCGCATCAGTTGCTGGCCTATCTTCAGGGCGACGCTGCGCTGGCCATCATGCGCCAGACCGGGCTGGTGGCGGGAAAATAGCCGCTCATCCAAAGCCTGATCATTAACCCTTACCAGGCAGAATCGCGGCGAGCGTTCGCCCATGCCATCCGCATGGCTGCTCGCGCCTTGAGGAACACGCATCCATGAACACCAGCGCGCCCGATGTTGGCCAGACGATCCGCGATCTGCCGCCGCAAAGCACCGTGCTCGACATCGGCTGTTTCGGCTGGCGGCTGGCGCAGCATTGCGCGGACCATGGCCATCGCCTGATCGGCCTTGACCGCACGGAGCCGCCGGGACGGCCCGCAGGCGCAGGCTTCGCCGCGATGAATGGCGCGCAGATCGAAGTCCCCGACGATAGCGGCCATCTGACCGTCGCGGCGCATGTGCTGGAACATATGGATCAACCCGTCGCATTCTTCGGCGAACTCGGGCGGGTGACGGCCCCGGGCGGCTGGATCTGGATCGAGGCGCCCAGCGAACTCTCCGCCATGCCGCGCGCCTCCGATGACGCCTCCGATCAGGCCTTCGTCAGCTTCTGGGATGATCCCACCCATGTGCGTCCCTGGACGCCCGCCGCGCTCTATCGCCTCGCCCTGTCGTGCCAATGCATGCCGCTGTTTTGCGGGCGCGCGGAAACAGGCGGCATTCCGGTCTCGCGCATGCTGGCGCGCAAGCCCTTCGAAGTTCGCGGGCGGCCGCAAACCACCTATGTGAGCCTGCTCGGCGTGGAGCCGGGCCTGGCTTGCGCCTGGCGCGCGGTCTGGCCCGCACAGCTCGAGGCTTTGAAACTGATCGACAAGGCGTAGCGGGGGCGCTCGCGCAAGGCTCAAGTCTACCTCCATTGCGGGGGTGGAGTCCGTCAACGGTTCAGGTCTGATCAGCAGTGCGTCCGTCGCCGGGCGCGCGTGACTGGACCTTTGCCGATGAACGACAAATCCGAAGTGCAAAAGAACGCTGAAGTTTGAAGTCACCACCTTCCAGAAGGCCAGGAAGCGGTTCGTGGTCGCCGCAGAATCAACACGGTCGCCCTTCATCTTCACCCCTGTCATTTTCGCCAATGACGGTCTCCCGTCGCTGACTGGCCATCTTCGCGGCGAATTGCCCGGGCGGCGTCTTCAAGCAGAAGGACTGGTTTGCACAATGAACATTCCCGCGCCGGACAAACAGAATGGATAAGGACGCCAAAGGCCATCGCTTTCTCGTGGTTGAGGACGAGATGATGGTGCTGCTCATGATCGAAGGCATGTTGGCGGATTTCGGCTGCGAGGTCGCAGCCTCCGCGGCCACAGCGCAGCAGGCGCTTGAACTGATCGCCACCCGGTGCTTCGACGGCGCCTTGCTCGACATGAATCTGAATGGCGAACGAAGCGATGCGGTCGCCCGGGCGCTGGAAGCCCATGGGGTGCCGTTCATTTTCTGCACGGGCGGCGACATGGAAGATGTGGCGCCGCAGTTCCGCGATCATCCATTCTTGCGCAAGCCCTTCAGCTACGATGATCTTGCGGAAAAGCTCGCGCATCTGCATCTCGAAGCGCTGTGAACCACAAGCTTCAACGGGTGGCGAATCCCGCCCGCGCCAGCCGCACCAGCGCAAGATCAAGCGCCGATAAAAATTCGGAGCGCTGCTTTGGCGAGAAGGGGGCGGGGCCTCGCGTGGTTTCGCCCTGCGAGCGCAACTGATCCATCAGATTGCGCGTCGCCAGCGCCATGCCCATGGATTGATCGGTGAAGGCGCGGCCATTGGGAGCGATGACATTGGCGCCCGCCTTCATGCAGCGCGCCGCCAGCGGCACATCCGCGGTGATCACCACGACGCCGGGCCTTGCGCGCTCCGCGATCCAGTCGTCGGCCACATCGGGGCCTGCGGGCACCACCACGCGCTCGATCATCGGGCTGCGCGGCACATTGATCCAGCTATTGGCGATGACGAAGGTCTTGACGCCATGCCGGTCGGCGACCTTGTAGGTCTCGTCCTTCACCGGGCAGGCGTCGGCGTCGATCATGACGAGGATCGGGCCTTTGTCAGTCGTGTCGTCCATGGGTCAGAGGCGCCTTTCGTCCATCGCTTCCCCGATGGTAGGCGATCCGCCTATGATGGTCGATCTTTTCAGCAGACAGCGTCGGGAACCCCGGAATGAGTGACAAATTGGCGGAGGCTCTGGCGAGGCTCGACGATCTTGAGGTGCGAATCGCCCATCAGGACCGGATGACGGCGGAGTTGAACGAGGTCATCACGGCCCAGTGGCGCAAGATCACCGTGCTGGAGCGCCAGCTCGCCCATCTGCGCGAGGAGGTGCAGAACGCAGGCCCCCAGCGCGAAGGCCCCGAGCCGCCGCCCCCCCATTATTGATCGCGCCACGGCTTGCGGGATCCGCCTTGTGCGGCGATGATGCGGGCATAAACACGGGGGGAAGACATGACCATTCTGCGTTCAGATTGCGCTTGCGCGGAGCCATTGCATCACGCGGGGCGTTCGCGGCGCTCGTTCCTGTCGGGCTCCATCGCCTGCGCGGGGCTCGGGGCCTTGTCGGGCGGCGCCTTTGCTCAGGACAAGCCGACGCCGCCCAAACCGCGGCGCATCGACATTCACCACCATTTCATGCCGCCCAAATATATCAAGGAAGAGCATGACCGGCTGAATTTCGCGCATAATCTGCCGCCCGACGCCCTCATGGCCTGGACGCCCCAGCGCACCCTGGAGCAGATGGACGAGGCGGGGGTCGAAACCGCCATCGCCTCCATCTCGACGCCGGGCGTCTGGTATGGGGATGTGGCGGCGGGACGCCGTCTGGCGCGCATGTGGAACGATTACGCCGCCGAGCAGATCAAGACATGGCCGGGCCGGTTCGGCCTTTTCGCCGTGCTGCCCCTGCCGGACATCGAGGGCAGCCTGAAGGAAATCGAATATGCGCTCGATGTGCTGAAGGCCGACGGCATCGGCCTGCTCAGCAATTACGATGGCAAATATCCGGGAGATGAAACCTTCAAGCCGGTCTTCGAGGAGCTCAACCGGCGCAAGGCTGTGGTCTTCTTCCATCCCACCCTGTCGCCATGCTGCGGCAATGTGATTCCCGATCTGCCGCCGCAGACCGAGGAATATCCTTTCGATTCCACCCGCGCCATCGTCAGCCTGATGATCAATGGCGCGGTGCATCGCTACAAGGACATCAAGTGGGTCTTCTCCCACGGCGGTGGGGCGACGCCCATGCTGGCGGGACGGCTCGAGGACAATATCGGCAAGAACAAGAAATACGCCGAATATTTCCCCGAAGGGCTGCTGCCGGAGTTGCGCAAGCTGCATTACGACACGGCCAGCGCCAATTCCGAGGCCTCGCTCGCCGCCCTGTCCATCATGGCGACAGGAAAGCAGATCCTCTTCGGCTCCGACGCGCCCTTTGGCACGGTGCAGAAGGCGGTGAAGAACATGGCCGAGCGCACCCTCGCGCCCGACCTGCGTCAGGCCATCGACCGGGGCAATGCGCTACGGCTGCTCCCGCGCCTCAACACCTGAGAATGGGCCGGGGGCGCCCGCAGCGCCCCCTATTCCGGCTCGATGCCGACGGATTTGATGATGGCGCCGAAGCGCTCGATGCCATCCACCATGATGTCGTGCAGCCGTTGGGGTGGTCCGCCCAGCATGGCGTAGCCCGCATCCTGAAAGCGCGCCTGCATGTCGGGCGACGCCAGGATCTTGCCGATCTCCATATTGAGCTTCTCGATGACCGGGGCGGGCGTGCCCTTGGGGGCGAAAAATCCGAACCATGTCGGCGGCTTGCGGAAGGCGGGGATGGCCTCGGTGATCGAGGGCGTATTGGGGCGGCGCTCGAAACGGTCCGGCTCCAGCATGGCGATGAGCTTCGCCTTGCCACCGTCCACCTGCGGCGCCGCCGTCGACATGGCGGTGAAAAGCACGGGAATATGGCCCGCGATGAGATCGCTCATGGCGGGGTCGAGGCCCCGGTAGGGCACATGGGCCATCTGCACGCCGGTCGTCTGCTTGAACAATTCGCCGGTGAGATGGAACACCGAGCCATTGCCCGAAGTGCCATAGGAGACCTTGCCCGGATTGGCGTTGATCCAGGCGATCAGCTCCTGAACCGTGTTGGCGGGCACGGATGGATGCACCACCAGACAGGTCACCGGCTCGACGGCGGCGATGATCGGCTCGAAATCCTTCACCGGATTGTAGCGCAGGTTCTTCGTCAGATGCACGGCGGTGACATGGGTGCCGGAGGTGGCGAGCAGGATCGTGTAGCCGTCCGCCGGGGCGCGGGTCACCTGTTCGGTGGCGATGGCGCCATTGGCGCCCGGGCGGTTCTCGAAGACGACCGTCTGCCCCAGCGCCTCCTGCAATTTCGCCGCCACCGGGCGGCCGACAATGTCCACCGGGCCGGGCGGGAAGCCCAGGATCATCTGGATCTGGCGCGTGGGATAAGTCTGCCCCTGCGCCGCCGCGCCCGTGAGGCCCAGAGCGGCGCAGAGGGCGGCTATGGCGCCAAGGCGCCCGAATGACTTCAACATGTTATCCTCCCGCTGTCTTGTCAGGCGCCCATCACCGGCTTCACGTCGGGGGACGGGGTCGCCCATTTTTTCTGCGGCTGGCCATTGGCGATGGCGCGCAGTTCGCGCAGCAGGATCCGCCGCCAGGCGACGATGCCCGCGTCCGAGCGTCCGAGAAATTCATTCTCGCGGTCCGCGATGCGGCCCTGTCCGGCCTGCACGGCGATGTCCTGCACGCGCGCGAGCTGGGGATGGCGCACATCTTCATAGACGAGGTTGCCGCTCCACATGTCGTTGACCACATCCATCACGGGACGGAATTCACCGGCGCTCGCCTCCATCTCGCGACGCTTGGCCCAGTATGTCTGCGCCTCCGCGCCGCTCACATGGACCTTGCTGGTGGCGAACCAGCGGCAGTTATGATCATCGACTGGGGTGAAGATGAGGATCAGCTCCGGCCATCCGCCAACCCCGCCCATGCCGAACATGGGCGGCACGAACACGCGCACGGCGTTGGGCGCATAATGCAATGTGTGGCGCACCTCGCCGGTCTTGCGGCGACCATAGCGCATCATGCCCCAGTCGGTCTCCTCGGCGGTGATGATCGGCAGATCCTGCGCGATCTTCGCATGGGTGCCGCCGGGGGCGTGGGTGAAGGCCACATGCACCTCGTCCATGCTGTTTTCGAAGCACTGGAGATAATTGCAGGGCGCCTCGGTCGAAGGCCGCACCTCGATGACGCCCTCGCCCTCGGGCTCGGGGAAGGGCGGGAAATGCGGGGCGTCGCCTTCGCCGAAATAAGCGAAGACGAGGCCCATATGTTCGCCGGTTGGATAGGTCCTGATGCGGACCTTCTCGTTATAGCCGGGCTCTTCGGCGGGCTGTTCCGTGCAGCGCCCGGAACAGTCGAACTTCCAGCCGTGATAGACGCAGCGGATTTCCTCGCCCTCCACCCAGCCCAGATGCATGGGCGCGCCGCGATGGGGACAGCGCCGGGCAGTGACCTGCGCCACGCCAGACTGCGTGCGGAAGATCACATAATCCTCGCCCATGATGCGGATCGGCTTGGCGCGGCCTGCGGGAAGGTCGGCGCTGTCATAAACGGCGATCCAGAACTGGCGCATGAAGATGCCGCCCGGCGTTCCCGCCTCTGTGGTCGCGAGATCGACGTCGTAGCGTTTTTTGGTGTCCGGATTCATGTGTGGCGCTTCCCCTCGGATTTTGTGAGGCCAACTTAGCCCCTTCGGCCCATCAGGGGCAAGGCGGGGGTCAGGCGGTCTTGTTCAGGCGCTGGCCCCACGGTCCTGCGGCCGCTTCCTGGTCGATCGGCTCGGGCGCGCTCTGCGGCAGGCGTCCGCCCGCATATTGCACAAGCGCCTCCACCCGATCCGCAACCGGGGGATGGGTGGAGAAAAGCCCGAGAAACCCTTCTACGGGATTGCAGAAGCACATCTGCTGGATGGCGGTGGGCATTTGGTCCAGTTTTGCCGAAGTCTCCAGTTTCAGCAGCGCCCGGATAAGGGCGTCCGGGTTCTTGGTCAGCTCGACGGCGCCCGCATCCGCCAGAAACTCGCGGCGGCGGGATATGGCGAGGCGGAACATGCGCGACAGAATGGCGGCGATGATCATGATCATCGCGCCCAGGGCCAGGATGACGACGCCGGCGGCGCTTTGCTTCTCGCGGCGCTGGGAGAAGGCGAGATTCACGGCGGCGTTGAGGTTCTGGCGCAGGAGGTCGCCCCAGAATTCGATCCACCCGCCAATGACGGTGGCCGTGAACATCAAGGTGACGTCGGCGTTGCGGATATGGGTCAGTTCATGGGCGAGCACGCATTCCAGCTCGTCCCGGTCCAGCAGGTCGAGCAACCCGGTTGTGAGCGTGATGGCCGCATTGTCCTTGTCAAACCCGCTGGCGAAGGCGTTGGGGGCGCTGTCATCGAGCAGGTTCAGCACGGGCGTGCTCATGCCCCGCGAGATGCACAGGGGCTCGACGAGGCTCAGCACATAGGCATGTCGCTCGGCGGGCAGCGCCACGGCGCCGCTTGCGCCGTCGATGAGCTTGCGCGCGAAGGACATGGCCAGGATCACCCATGCGATCATGCCGCCCAGAAACCAGGGCGCGAAGGCGTGGGCGTTGATCCGGGCAAGGTCGAACAGCTCATCGAGGCCAGGGGCGTCCGACCCGGACGGCGCGAAGGCGTGCAAGCCGGTCCAGACCATCGCCAGCCCGAAAGCGACGGGAACGCTCACCGCCACAAGGGCGAACATCAGCACTCCCGACCGGATCAGGTTGGACCTGATGTGCGAATAGAGGCCGAAAACCGGCGTCATCGCGCGGTCAGAAGCTGACGCCGGGCGCGGTCTGTAGCGCGGGCCGCTCCTCGCCAACATCAAAGAAGGCCTCCGGCCGGAAGCCCATGGAGCCTGCGAAGAGCACGGCGGGGAAGGCCTCGACGGAGGCGTTATATTCGCTGACCGTATTGTTCAGGAAGCGCCGGGCGGCGGCGATCTTGTCCTCGACGGCGGCCAGCTCCCCCTGAAGGGACAGGAAATTCTGGTTCGCCTTCAGATCAGGATAGGCCTCCGCCAGCGCGAAGAGCCGCCCCATGGCGCCCGAAAGCGCCGCCTCCGCGCCCGCCAGTTCCGCAGTGCCCCGGGCGGAGCCGGCCGCGTTGCGGGCCTGAATCACGGCGTCGAGCGTGCCGCGTTCGTGGGCGGCGTAGCCCTTCACGGTCTCCACCAGATTGGGGATGAGGTCCCGACGCTGTTTCAGCTGCACGTCGATGTCGGAAAGCGCCTGACGACAGCGCTGGCGCAGGGCCACGAGGCCGTTGTAGACAAGAATGAGATAGCCAGCCACCATTACGATGATGGCGATGGTGATGAGGAGGGTGTGATTCTCAAGCATAGCAACGAACCCATTTTCAAATGGATAATTCTGCCCCCGATATATGTTTCGATCAAAAAATTTCAAGACGCTCGCCAGCTGTTTTCAGGGCTGGCGGCTTGATTGCGATGGCGCTTGATGTTCAAAACCTGTCGGGATGAACATGGTGAGCGGCGCGCAAGCCGTGATTCGAACAAGCGAAGGTTTCCCATGCTCCGGCTCGCCATAAGTCCCCTCACCAAAGCGGCCTTCGCCCCCTTCGGCGAGGTCGTCGAGGCCGATGGCGCCCTGGTCAAGGCGATCAATCAGGGCTTCGCCACCCGCTGCGATGGTCTTGCGGGCGTCGATGTGGGCGCGGAAGGCGGGGCGGTGAACATCAGCCTGTTTGTGGCGCAACCCCGCCCTCTCCCCATCCATGTCGAGATCATGGAGCGGCACCCACTGGGCACGCAGCTTTTCTATCCCCTGCAGGACCGGCCCTGGCTGGTGCTGGTCTGCACAGACCCGGCGGAGGCCTCTACCTATCGCGCCTTCTCGGCCAGCGGTCGGCAGGGGGTCAGCTACGCCCGCAATGTCTGGCACCACCCCCTTCTCGTGCTCGACCCCGATAGCCGGTTCTTCATCGTGGACCGGGGCGGGGCGGGGCATAATCTCGATGAGGTCTGGCTCGACGCCGACCAGCAATTCGACCTCGCAGTCTGAAAAATCCGGAGCCCGCCATGAGCGCCAACAGCTATTACACGATCCCCGGCGGCCATCCCCCGCAGACAGAGCTGCTCACGGGGCGGGCGGTGTTCACGCAGGCCTACGCCGTGATACCCAAGGGGGTGATGCGCGACATCGTCACCAGCAACCTGCCCTTCTGGGACAAGGCTCGCGCCTGGATCATCGCGCGGCCCCTCTCGGGCTTCGCCGAGACCTTCGCCCAATATGTGATGGAAGTCGGCCCCGGGGGCGGCAGCCTTGATCCCGAGCCAGATGCGATCGCGCAAGGGGCGCTCTTCGTGCTCGAGGGCGAGCTGCGCCTCGAGGTGGCGGGCAAGACTTATGATCTTACGGCAGGCGGCTTCGCATGGCTGGCTCCGGGCTCGCGCTGGACCCTGCGCAACACGGGCGCGGGCCTCGCAAAATTCCACTGGATCCGCAAGGCTTATGAGCCCATCCGGGGCATGCCTGCGCCGGAGTCCTTCGTCTCCAGCGATCATACCGTGGCGCCCGCCTTCATGCCTGACGTGAATGGGATCTGGGCCACCACCCGCTTCATCGACCCCGACGACATCCGCTTCGACATGCATGTGAATATCGTGACCTTCCAGCCCGGAGGGGTGATCCCCTTCGCCGAGACCCATGTGATGGAGCATGGGCTCTATGTGCTGGAAGGCAAGGCGGTCTACCGGCTCAATCAGGACTGGGTCGAGGTGGAGGCGGGCGATTTCATGTGGCTGCGCGCCTTCTGCCCGCAGGCCTGCTACGCGGGCGGACCGGGGCGCTTCCGTTACCTGCTCTACAAGGACGTGAACCGGCACCCCTCCCTTGGGCCGGTCCTTTCGCGGTGAACGGGTTCAGGGCGCCTTGCGCTTGTAAGGCCCCAATTCCCTGAGGGCGGCGGCGACAAGGCTCGTGTCCACAACCTGATCGACGCCGACCTCGCCCGAAATGATCCCCTCGGACTTGTAGAAATCCCAGTCCTTCTTGAGGCTGGCGATTCCCGGCTGCCCGTCGGGATCGACATAATGGGGGATGATCCGCCGCAGCAGGTCCTTGTCCTTCACCGTGGAATAGCGCGAGATGATGTCGATGACCTCTTCCGCGCCGGGGCCGGACAGATGGGCGTCCTGCAGTGCGTCGACATAGTCGCGCAGGCCCCGGATATAGGCCTTGGTCATCTTCCGGGCGACTTCGGGCCGGTTCTTGATGAAGATCTCGCCATAGCTGATGACGCCGCTGACGCTGTCGTCGCGAACGCTCGCCACCGGCAGGAAGCTGACCGCCGATCCGCTCTTGATGGCGGCGCTCAGGAAGGGTTCGGGCAGAAGGCTGGCGTCGATGACGCCCGAGGCGAAGGCGACGGCTTGCTGGGGCAGCGAGAGATAGACGATCTCCACGTCCTTCGCGCTCAACCCGCCCCGCTGCAGGGCCTCCACCGTCACCACATAGGAATTGCTCGCCTGACCGGTGAGGCCGATCTTGCGGCCCTTCAGATCCGCCATGGTCTTCACCGCGCCGCTGTCGATCAGCTCCTTGCGCACCACCATCGCCTGATAGGAATAGACCCCCTTGTTGCGCGCCTTGTCGGCCACCACACGCAGGGAAATGCCGCGCGCGGCCGCATTATAGGTGGCGGCGTTGACCATGCCTGAGGACACGTCGAGGTCGCCCGTGGCCAGCGGCGGGATCATTTTCACGTCATTGTCGAAGACGGTGAAGGTCGCCTCGATGCCCTCCTCCTTCAAATAGCCCCTGGCGTCGGCGATGTAGAAGCCCACATCCGCTGTCCCGCCGATATAGCCGATATTGACCTTGTCGGCGGCGCTGGCGCCCAGAACCGAGCCGATAAAGCAGGCGGCGCCCGCGAGCGCATGACGAATTCCCAAGCGCATGGCGCCCTCCCTGTTCGCGCCGCTGGTGCATGCGCTGTTGACGAGGACTTTATGGCGCTACTGGGCCGATGCAAAGGTCTCCCGGAGGAAATCCGTGAAATCGCGCACGGGCCTTGCCAGTCGGCGCTGGGGGTTCATCAGCAGACGCACGTCGAGGGTCAGCGGGGGGCCGTCGATGTCGATCAGGGCCAGCCGTCCCGCCGCGAGATCGGGCTCCACCGAGGCCAGCAGCGAACAGCCAAGCCCCAGCCCCGCCGCCGCCAGATCGCGCACCAATGAGAATTCCGTCCCCTCGGCGACGACGCGCATGCGTTC
>Ga0209829_10001147_pt1 | contig 22217 bp, 27 predicted proteins | sample C_140205_EF_Meta_FD_187311 | JGI IMG/M metagenome (GOLD analysis project Ga0209829, IMG submission 187311) | Freshwater microbial communities from Lake Croche, Canada to study carbon cycling - C_140205_EF_MetaG (SPAdes) (version 2) | ecosystem: Environmental > Aquatic > Freshwater > Lake...
ATAATTACATACAAATAAAACAACAAATACGCGAAAATAAGCCAAAAAATACAAAAATAAGCGTAACAAGCTAGTACATAAACAACATAAAAGGGCTAACCTAAAGCAAAAACAGACATACACCCCCCCCTACCCCCCCCACCCCCCCAATACGAAAAAAGGCTTAGATAGGAGATAACCCATCCAAAAATATTTTCTAAAAGTTAAGGTTTATCCGTAACAGAATGGACAATTATCCGTAACAAGTGTAACATTTATCTGTAACATTTAATTATCTGTAACATATGAAATGTATTATCTGTAACAAAGAGTTTGTTGGAAGAAGCGACGCTAAGTTTTGTTCTCCAAAGTGTCGTGTAAAAGCTAGCAGGATAGAAGACCCTTCACTTCCTACGATTGAGATTGAAGAGCATATAGAGACGAATGCAGAGAAAGAGTTTAGACAACGAATGGAGTTAAGGGATATTTATTTGAAGTACAGGTTTGGTGCAAATACGAGTTCCTAAAAGTGAAAAAATTTTTGGTATTAAAAGTTAAGGTTTTATGAAAATACTAACAGTGTGTGACCACGGAAATAATAGAAGTGTAACGCTGGCTCATCTTTTGAAGTACTGGGATAACGATGTGTTAGCGGTTGGAGTCGATACTAATAGTGATAGGACTCTTGAAATGTTGTATGATTGGGCTGACTATATTATTACCACAGATTCAACTCAGGTGATTCCAGACAAGTATCAGTACAAGACCAAGATGTTTTATGTGGGACCAGATGTCTTTCCTAGACCATTGAATAAAGAATTGATGAATATATTTAAAGGATACCTTAAAGAGAATAAAAATTGGTTATGCCAGAAGTCCAAATAAACTACAAACCCAGAAAATGGTCTAAGATATTACATAACTCAACCAATAGATGGAATGTTATCGTAGCTCATAGAAGGGCTGGTAAGACTGTAGCAAGCATAAATCATCTTATTAGGGAGGCTATGAGAGTTCCTAAGAGTGATTACGCTTATATTGCTCCTACTTATAAACAGGCTAAGGCAGTGGTGTGGAATAAGATTTTAAAGGAGTATAGTAGACCAATTCCTCATTGTAAGATAAATGAGGCTGAACTCTACATCCAATATCCAAATGGAAGTCGTATTACTCTTTATGGTGCTGATAATCCTGATAGTTTGCGAGGGATTGGGTTATGGGGAGTGGTCTTTGATGAATATTCTCAGCAACCATCAAATATATTTTCAGAAGTTGTTTCGAAATGTCTGGCTGAACATAATGGATTCGCAATTTGGATTGGAACACCTAAAGGAAAGAATGAGTTTTACAAAACATATCATAATGGATTGAAACAAGATAATTGGACAGTTATTTATCAACCAGTAACAAAAACTATAGAGGGAGAGGAAGATATAGACAAATATGTCACCAATATCAAGTTGGCGTATGAAGATGACCTAGAATTGGTTAAACAGGGTCGTATGACGCTAGATGAGGTTGAACAGGAGTGGAATTGTTCTTTCGTGGTAAGTGCCAGTGGTTCTTATTATGGGGACATTATTTCTCAGGCTAGAACAGAGAATCGATTTACAAATGTTCCTTGGATAAAACATCTTCCTGTGATGACTTGGTGGGATTTAGGAATGAGCGACAGTACTTCGATTATCTTTTTTCAGAAAGTAAACCAGGAATGGCATGTAATTGATGCGTACGATAACGAAGGAGAGGGTCTACAACACTATATAGACGTTCTTCAGAAGAAAGGATACATCTATGGGTCTCACTGGGCTCCACACGATATAGCGGTCAGAGAATTGGGCACAGGACTATCTAGGATTGAGATGGCTGCAAGTATGGGTCTAAAATTCAACATCGTACCTAAGAAGTTGAGTGACCAAGATAGAATTAACGCTCTCAGAAGCAGATTTAACACTTTATGGTTCGATATAGATAAATGTGATAAATTATTAGATGCTCTGGCTAGTTATCATAAAGTTTGGGATGAAAAACGTGGAGAATGGAAAAATAAACCAGAACACGATTGGAGTTGCTTTGTTGGAGAAACAAATATATTGACACATAACGGAATGTATCAGATAATGGAGTTAGATAATCATAAAATATTAACTCCAAACGGATGGAAAAAAATGAAACCACTTGGCAAGACAGGCATAAATGCCCAACTTGTGGAAGTCACATTCAACGACAATACACAAGTAAAATGTACGCCGGAACATTTGTTCTTAACGGAGAAAGGGTGGAAATCAGCAGAGTTCCTAGAAAAGGATTTGCTAATCCAATCCTCCTTGACTCTAACACGCAGTATTTTGATGGTGGGATATACCGCATTTGGCCTAATGAAAAGTATTTTACAAGAGGTAGCAGAAAGTTGCACAGAGAGGTTTGGAAGGATGCATTTGGAGAAATTCCAAAAGGATGCCACATACACCACAAAAATATTGATGTTACGGACAATAATATTGAAAATTTGGAGTGCATTGATGCACACAAGCACTTATCAGACAACTGGAAGCGAAGAAATTCAGAAAAGAAAGTCCATTTTTCAGATAATGCAAGAAAAAAAGCAGCAGAGTGGCATGCTTCACCAGAAGGAGTGTTGTGGCACAAAAGACATGCAGAAAATTCTAAGAGTTGGACTAAATGGAAATACGAAGAAAAAGAATGTGAATGGTGTCAGAAAAAGTTTAAAGGGCTTGTTAGACGCAATGGTCACGCTCAAAAATACTGTCACCCAAATTGTAGAGCCGCTGCGTATAGAAAAAATAAGAAAGATTCAAGAGAGAGCTGATGTTTATGACATAAATGTTCCAGTAGAGCACTGCTTCTCATTATCAAATGGTGCTGTAGTTCACAATTCTCACTATGCTGATGCGATGAATTATTGGGCAGTTACTCCAGAATTTGTAAATAGTAAACCAATGTCTTATTCTTATAAGGCAGAAAGATTCTAATATGGCTAAAAAATCATTTGCGATGCCAAAGGTGCCTAAAATTAAATTTTCAGCACCAAAAGCACTTAAAATAAAGAGTATTACACCTAAAAAGATAAGTTCTATAAAGGTTAGTACTAAAATTCCTAAAGCACCTAGCTTTGCTCGTAGAAGTTACAGTGCTAAAAAAGGAGAGAATACTTCACTAATTCGTGAATCGATGAAAAAATAATATGAAAAATTCACCAAAATCAAACAAATCAAGACCAAATAAGAGCATAATCATGGATAGTGAGCCTAAAAAGATGAGGGCTAAGAAAAAAGAGGTAAAAAGTGTTCATGCTAAAAAACTGATGCGAAAATAAATGCAAACAATAAATAATTTCCTACAAAATTATAGACAAGGAAGGATAGTTTTGACTTCTAGGGTCTCATATAATACTAGAGACCTTATTGAAGACCTAGTTCGTCTTAGAAACGCTCAATTTGTTGACCCTACATTCGCAGATGGAACTCCTAAGATTTTCTACAATGTTGGTTGGGCAATGTCTGACAACATCTACAAACATACTTTGATAGGTGCTAAGGATATTCAACTTCATTCTAGTAATCGTAAAGGTTCAAAGATTATTTCACTTATTAAGATGGCTACCAGGTCGTATCTTAAAAGAACAATGTTTGGTGAAATATCAGATGAAATGCGAAAAGAATTGATTGATATGGGTCATGTGGTAGTTAAAGTTGTTAATGGAGAGCCATATACAGTAGATTTGCTGAATATAATCTGCCCTCCAGAACTTGAATCGTTGCAAGATGGTTCTTTAGTAGAACAGATTCAGATGTCTTATGAGCAAATGCTTCAAAGGAAAGAAGATTGGAAAGAACATTGGGAAGATATAGAATCTCTCTGGGAGTATATGCAGCAAGCAGGAAGAAGTTATTTCACAGTCTATGAGTATTGGTGTCGTGATGACTTTGATGGAGATGGAAAAATAGTAAAAGGCTGTAAAACATATCTTGATAGGACTTATATGCCGCAAGATATGGTTAAAGACCCAATGATTTGGGCTCCATACCTAGAACTAGACAGTTACAAGTCTCCGTATACTAAAAAGATTAGAAGCAAAAAGAAACAAAAAGATTTGGGAAGTAACGAAGAATTGATTTATCCTTATGTTGAAAAAAGATTATTCAAATTAAAGGGTAGATGGCTAGGATTGGGTATTTACGAGTTGATTAAGGGAATCTTGGAGCACATTAACACAAACTGGAACTTGAAAAGAAAGTTTGATGAACTTCAATACAGAGGTATTATGGTTCACAAACAACCTACATTAGGAGACCAGCGTACTCTTACTCAGGAATTTCTAGAATCATTGCCTAGTGGAGCTGTAATTGATGTAGTTGGAGATGAAGACCTTAGAAGATTGGAACTTGGGACAATCACAATGGACAATCTTAGGACAAATGATTCACTGTTGCAGTTGATGAAGTTGATTCTTGGTGTAGCTGAACAGATTGCTGGTGAAAATCTGAAGACGAATGTAACCGCAACCGCTATCAATGCAAATACAAGGCTATCTGAAACTACTTATGGTATCGTTATCAGACAAATGTCATTCCTTTTGAGAGAACTTTTCCAGGATTTTCTATTGAAAGAACTGATTGAGGAAATGACAATGGAAGATTGGCTAGAAGTTACAGGAGATGCGAAAGAAATCCTTGAACTAGAACAACCATTGATAGATAATTATGTCAATCAAAAGACCAAGGAGGCAATGGATAAAGGAGTGTTCCTTACAGAACAAGATATAGATACATTCGCACAAGCGATTCAACAAGATTTGCAATCTACTGGAAGCGTTAGATGGGCTCAGATAAGCAAAAAGTTAGTTGATAGTCTGGATTTGTTGGTAGAGTTCTACATTGATGGTGAGAACTTTGACGCACAGGCAAGACTTCAGAATATCGAAGCTATGCTAAATCGTCAGAATCTTACTCTTAATAGGGAAGAACTTGAGAAAGAAGAAGTTGAACTTATGGGTCTTGATTCTAAGAAATTAGAAAAAACTCAGGCTCAGAAGCAAGCAGAAGCTCAACAAGCACAGCAAATGGCAATGCAACAAGGTCAACCTAAGCAATAATATAAAATAATATGGCAAAACCTCTACAAAGAAAAGTAGCAGCGGCAAAACAAAAAGTAAGTACCGCTAAAAAAGCTGTTAAGGGAATTGTTAAACCAGTAAAGTCAGCAGTAAACGCAGTAAAATATGGACAAAGATTGACTGGTAGAACAGCAGTTCCTAATTTAAAAGCAATGAGAGCAAAAAAAATAATAACAACAATGGATTAGTATGAAAATAAACGAACTTAACCCAAAACTGAAAGAACAAGAGGCTAAAGAACTTGAAAAAAAATATAGAGAGTTCCAACAGAAGAAAGAAAGATGGGCTAAGTTCAAGGAAACTATATACTACAAATTGGTTCTGGAGTTACTGGAAGAAGAATTGGAAGACGCTAGAAGTATAAAAGCACTTCCTACGACAGTAACTCCTAAGGACTTTGAGGAATTGGGAAAGATAACAGCAGTTCAACTACAAGTTTACGCAAGACTAGAAAAAATTAAACAGAAACTTATAAATGAGTAAAGGACAATTCAACGGAAAAGATTTAGAGAAATACCGCAAAGATGAGTTGATTGATATTATCATCTGGCTTAAAACTGTTTCAGATAAAAAGATTAAAGATTTAAAATCAAATTTAGAGTTCATTCACAATGCAAGCGAACTAGAATAAGGAATTACCTATGAGTACACAATTTCGTGTATTCTAAGTAATTCTTTAATAAAAAAAAACTATGACAGAGAACTCACCTCTAGACGACCAACTTCTAGAAGACGAATCTGTAGAGACTTCAGACGACCTAGCGTGGCTTGAAGGCGAAACAGAAAAAGAGTATGTTGAACGCCTTAACAAGGAAACTAAGCGAAACTTTAAATCACTTGCAGATGTCGCAAAGACAATCGTAAGTGCTGATAAGAGAATTGCTGAATTAGGTCGCCAGCCACAGACATCTCAACAGACTACCCCAGTTCATACCAATGATATGGAAGTCTACTTTTTCGAGATGAAACCTGAAGCTCAGAAGGTAGAAGCTGATTTAAGAACAGTAGCTAAAGCAACTGGAAAGTCCCTACTTCAAGTATGGAAAGAAGAAGCTTGGTTACAGGAAAAAGCAGCATCTATTTCTCGTGAAGAACAGCGTCAGAAAGCAGATGCTAAGAAAGTAATTGCCCCATCAGGCGGAACTAATGTTTCAAGTAGTTACGCTGATATGTCTGATGAAGAGATTATGAATCTTCCACCAGAGGAAGCTGGCAAAGCTATCAAGGCAAAAGCAGGAAGACTTTAGAATTACATTTAATTTAATGTAATACACAAAAAAATGGCAAACCCAAATAGTATCACAGCTGGAATACCAGCGTTGTGGTCAAAACAAATGCAGGTTATTCATCACAAAAAAGATGTTTACCGAGACATTGCAAGTTTCTCAGAAGAAGCAATCCTAAATGTTGGAGATACGGTTCACAAACCATATCGAAATAAATTGGTTGTTTCTGATACAGGAGCAGATGGTTCTTTCACAAGACAAGCTCTTACACAGACAGATGAGACTTTGGTTATCAACAAAGACAAGCATGTTGCTTTCTACACCAAAGAACTCGACCAAATTCAGAATCAATATGATTTCGTTAATGAACATGCTACTGATGGTGGTATCGTTCTTTCAAACTCAATCGATGCTGAAGTTTTGGCAGAAGCAGCAAATGCAAGTTCAGTAATTGATAACTCATACTTCGGTGGAACAGCTGGAGATGGTATCACACTTAACACTGCTAACATCGTTAAGATGTTCACAGCTGCTGACAGTGCTTTGAACGCACAAAACATTGACATGGAAGGTCGCTTCGCAGTTGTTTCTCCTCAATTCCGTCAGGTATTGGTTGAAGCATTGGCTGGTCGTGAATCTATCCTTGGAGATGATGTTTCTACTCGTGGACGAATGGGAGAATACATGGGATTCAACCTTCACATGTCTAACCAGGCTATGTGGACTGGAGAACTCTTGATTGGAACTCAGCCAACTGATGGTGATACTGTTACTATCAATGGTGTAACTTTTACTTTCAAGACTACTCTTGGTTCAACTGCTGGTAATGTCCTTATTGGTGCTGATGCAGCTGCTGCTATCACAAACCTAAAGGCTTTGGTAAATGCTCCAAGTACAACAACTTCAACTGGTGTTGCTCTATCTACAGCTAACCAAGCTAAGATGTACAACATTGCTGCTGGAACATTGACTGGAGGTATCCTATTCACAGCTAAGGGAGCTTCTTTCATTCGTGTATCTGAAACTCTTACTGCTGCTGCTGATATTTGGACATCTGCTCGACAACTACAGCATATCCTTTTTGGAAAAGCTGGTTCAATCGACGTTGCTGTTCAAAAGACTCCTAAGACTGAAATTAGACCTCGTGATGGTTATATCGGACACGATATTATCTCTTGGGAAGCTTTCGGTGTTAAGACTTTCAGCGATGGTGCAGTAGCACTAATAGACGGTAAAATTAACAGTTCTGCGTTTTAAGTAAAATAAAAAACTCGGTAATTGGGAGATAGCGGACTAAAACCGCTTCTCCCATCCTACGGGACAAAACAAATGAAAATTTATAATAGAAGTGTATATTTTGGTTCATTGGGAACAGCATCAGCAACTTCTGGAGCAGCAACATTGAATAAGGTTCAGTCAGGTACAATTACTTCTGAATCTCTATCAACTGCTGCAGCTGCAGAGTACACATTGACACTTACGAATGATTTGATTACTTCTAATTCTATTGTTATGGCATCTGCTGGACTTGGAAGTTCTACAACTGGAACTCCTGGTATCGGCGGCGTAACAGTGTCAACTGGTAAAGTAGTAATAACTGTAACTAACTTGGCTGCTTCTGCAGCATTTAATGGAACGATAAAGATAGCTTTCTTTATCACAAACCCTGGAGTTTAGTTATTTATTCAACCTATCACCAGTTGGTGGGTTGAAATAAGCAACAAAATTATGGAAAAAAAATTATGGTGCGAACTTTGCGGAAGTAAAGGCGTACGACACAAAAAAGATTGTCCCTCATTGATTCAAGAAGTCAAAGAGGCGGAAGTAAGTTATAAGACAGAATATTCTGTTTATAACGAAGAAAGTTTAGTTCGTGTATATTCAGAAGAAATACATGGAGAAAACGCTAGAGAACTAGCAAAATCGTTTGCAGAAAAAAATAATTATCTAATAAAATAAACTTATGATTCCATTTAAAACGGGAATTAACTCGATAACAGTTACTGGAACTGCTACAAATCTAAAAAGTCTAATTGATGCAGCTGTAGGAAGCACAGTTGATTATTCTAAAGGTGCATATATCAACCATGTTGAACTTACTCCAGAAGTTACAGTTCGTTGCACACTTGATGGTTCAACTCCAACAGCCTCTGCTGGTCCTCTTCTAAACGCAAATTCATTGTATGTTTATGAGGGAGCAACTCTTGACCAAATTATCCTGATTTCTACTACTACAAGTTCAAAAGTTGGAATACAAATTGGTATGACAGAAAAGCAGCCCTAATTTTTATTGGATATTAACACTTAAAGAGCAAAAAAATGATAGTTCAAGATTTAATCAACGAAATCAGATTTATAACAAAGACAGACTCAACATCTTTTACAGATGCTGAAATTATTGCTGGTTTAAATCTTCATAACGCAGAGATTATCCAAGATATTATTAGGGTGCAGACAACAAGAAATACAACTGCAACAAATGTAAGATACGATTTAATCTCTACTGGTGGTCTTTCTGAGGGAAATATTGGTTACAATGGAGAATATCCTTTTCCAACTGACCTTTTAAGACCTATTAGAGTAGAAGTTTCTTTTGATGGAGCTAGTTGGAGACCTTGTGAGGTTTATGACATCAATGGAAACTCAACCAGTGAATACAATCAGACTGAAATAAATCAGGCGTGGATGACAACAGAGAATATTGGAACAACTCCAACCGCAGTTACACCTTATGTAAGATTTATGAGAGATTCTTTCTTTATAAGACCATTAAATACAAATTCTACAGTATCAAATGGACTTGTAGTGTGGTATGAGGCAAGACAAGAAGATTTATCTTTGACTACTGATTCTCCAGTGTTTGAAAGCAATTTCCACGAAATACTTGTATTCAAAGGAGCACTACGATATGCGATGAGATATGCTGAAAAATATAACCCGCTCTGGCAAACAAAAGCAAATGAGATTAAGACTTATATGATGGAGTGGTACAAAAATCGTTTCAAATCAAATATGAAAATTAAACCTAGTTACGAAAGATTCATGTAAAATGGCTATCAACTATAACAAAATTCAAAAACCATCTACTCCTGATTATGAAGGAACAAATAGAATTGGGTGGAATCTATTGATTAACGCAGTTGATTTTTTACTGATAAATCCATTAGATAGGCTTGTAACTACATTTAATGTAGATGATATATGGACATATATAGATGAAAGACTTGGACTTACCACTGAAGATGAATATATAATCCTAACTGAAGATGGCATACCGCTTTCTGCCACAGGAATGGATAATGTAAATTGGCACTTAATAACAAAACCTGAATGAGCAAATACATTAAAATAAGTGAATTACCAGTAGATTCAAACGTATTAGATACAGATTATACGATTGTTTATGATGTGGCTGGTGGAGCTACTAAAAGAGCTACTAAGGCTGATTTTAAAGGTGATGTTGGAAGTCAAGGTCCTCAAGGATTTCAAGGTCCACAAGGATACCAAGGTTACCAAGGCAACCAAGGTAACCAAGGATTCCAGTCAAGTGTTCAGGGACCTCAAGGTTTCCAAGGCTCACAAGGCAACCAAGGTAACCAGGGCAATCAGGGTAATCAATCCTCCGTTGCTGGTCCTCAGGGATTTCAGGGTAATCAAGGTTTTCAAGGAAATCAATCTTCTGTAGCAGGTCCGCAAGGTTATCAGGGTAACCAGGGTAACCAGGGATTTCAGGGTGTTCAAGGTAACCAAGGTACTCAAGGCAACCAAGGTAACCAAGGAGTGCAAGGTACTCAGGGTAACCAAGGAATACAAGGAAATCAAGGTTTTCAAGGTAGTCAAGGCTTCCAAGGAGTCCAAGGCAATCAAGGGAATCAGGGAAACCAGGGCTTCCAAGGCTTTCAGGGATTCCAAGGCAACCAATCTTCAATTCAAGGTCCGCAGGGTTATCAAGGAATAAATGGAACAGGAACTGGTGATTTTATGTCAAATGGTTCAGTACCAATGACAGGAACTCTTCAAGCTGTCGCCTCTGACTCTTCTAAAGCTTCAATTCATGTTGCACAAGGAACAAAACCAACCACTACGACTGATGGTGATATTTGGTTTGATGCGAATGGAATGTATATCCAGAATCTTTCTGCTATTCATCAACTTGACGCTGACGCAAATGCTGTTGGAGCTTTAAGCACAACTACGATTACTGACAATGGGAATGGGACTGTCAATGCTTCTTCAATAGATGTCTTTATTTACGCTCTAGCAGGTTGGCAGGGAAACTATATGAGAAGAACAGTTCCTGCTGCTACAAATCTTACTCTTACTGATGGAGTGGCAAACTTTCTGACTGTAAACTACAATGCTGGAGTCCCAATCTTTGCAGTAACCACAACTGCTTCTAGCATAAACAGTTCTAATGTTCTTCTAATCGCAACAATGTGGAGAGAGGGAACTAGGATTCATTTCCAAACTGTAAACTGGGGGCTTGCTACCGCAACTCGTCTTAACGACCGCTTAATCAATGTTCAAAGATATGTAAGAACATCTGGCTTGATACTTGGTGAATCAACTGGAAATGTTATTACTCTTACTTCAGGATTAGCTTGGTATGGAATTAAAGCTTATGCCGAATCAGCAATGACATCCGCTGCTTCTAATTGCACATTCTATTATAAGAGTGCTGGAGTATGGACAAAAACTGATGTATCTACTTACAACAATACTCAATATGACGATGGCACAAATCTTCAAACACTTTCAAACAACAGATATACGGTAAACTGGGTTTATCGCTTCGTAAATGGAGATGCTGCACCTAAACTTGCGTATCATCTTGGTGCTGGAGATTATACCTCGGTAGCCTCAGCTGCTGGTGCCGCAGAACCTACTCCTCCTCCAGTTCTTCTTCAAATGGCTATTTTGGTTGGTCGTATCATTGTTAAAAAAAGTGCCGCAACTGCTTCTGAAATTGACAGTGCTTTCACGACAGTGTTCGCTGGAAGTGCAATTACTGACCATAATTCACTTGCAAATCTACAAGGAGGAACTTCTGGACAGTATTATCACCTTACTTCTGCACAAGCTACCGTAGTTTCAAATACATCGGGAACAAATAGTGGAGACCAAGACCTGTCTGGGCTACTTCCAAAAGCAGGAGGAACAATGACAGGCACACTTACATTGAGGACAGGCTCAGCTACAGCAGGGACAGAACCACTATTACTTGTAGCAGGACCAGTAAATACAGTTCCAGTAGCAGGAGCAGTAGAGTTTGATGGAACTGACTTGTATATTAGCTTTTAAGAATTTTTAATATAATGAATAAACAAATTTCACAATTAACAGAATTAACTAGCATTGATGATAGTGATGAACTAATTATCAATGATATTTATGATTCTGTTGAAGCTAAAAAAATAACTCGTAAAAATCTTGTAAAATATCCTGCTGTTACTCTTGGAACTTCAGAAGCTGGAGTCATAGAGTATGACGGAGGAGAATTTTACATCAATATTTAACTATGGCAACAAGATATAAAATTACATCAGCAAAAGATTGGGATACAGACGGAACTCTCGCCGCTAATTCAGATACTAAAATACCTTCTCAAAAAGCAGTAAAGACTTATGTAGATAGCAAGAATAGTGGTTGGATTCCAGTTTCGGACTCCTGGGCTTACGCTTCCGCTGACTCTCCAACTTTTACAATAACAGTTCCTACTGGTGCTGCTTCAATTTATAGTGTTGGGATGAGAATAAAACTAACTCAAACGACTGTTAAATATTTTATTATCACCGCAGTAGCTGATACAGTCCTCACTGTTTATGGCGGAACGGATTATACCCTTATTAACGCTGCTATCTCTGCAATCAGTTATTCCACTCAAAAAGCACCCCTTGGATTTCCACTATCTCCTGCCAAGTGGACTGTTGAGGTTATAAGTAGTGCAAATGCATTACAAAATTCTCCAACTCAAAATCAATGGTACAATCTTGGGTCTATTTCAATCAATGTTCCTGTAGGATTATGGGAACTTTCATATAGGGTTGGTATGCAAGTAAATAGAGCAACTGCTGGTTCGCTAACAATGAGTACTACACTTTCAACTGCCAATAATTCAGAAAGTGATGTTAATTTTACTAGCAATATAGATGATTATTCTGCAACAGCTATAAATCCTTTTTATTTGTCATCTATGGCATTTACAAAAAATATCGTGTCGTTGGCAGCAAAAGCAACATATTACTTAAATGGCAACTCTTCCGCTGCATCTATTGGCGGAATAAATCACAGAGGAGATACAACTAGGACATTACTTCGAGCAGTTTGTGCTTACTTATAAACCCCTTACAAACTATACTCAATATTATTAGGTAGGAATAAATAAATAACATAAAAAAATGCCAATCACAAAAGGTTCATCAAAAAAAGCAATAGCTTCAAGATTCAAAGAACTCTACGAAGATAATAAGAGCTATAAGTGCACTACTATAAAACCATACTAAGAGCTTTAATCAATAATTAACCTGTGCCTTCTGGTGCTTGCCTTTCTCACAGGTTGGGCAAGTATCAGAGGGAAAAAAAAGATGTTTTCAATCATTATTCCGTTTCATAAAAAGAATCAGTTTCTGGCAGAAGCAATCGCTTCAATCCGAGAGCAGACCCTCCAAGATTATGAAATCGTGCTAGTGCCTAACGGCGAAGTGCTAAAAGACTCCAAGTACCTTGAAAGTTTCAAAGGCGACAATATCCAAATGTATCCTTGCATAGAAACTGGTAAAGTCGGTAAAGTCAAAAGTTTCGGGTTTAAGCAAGCTAAAGGCGATTACCTGGTAGAACTGGATTACGACGACCTGCTGACTCCAGACTGCCTGGAAAAACTCCAGCTGGAAATAGACAAAGACCAACCTGACTTTCTCTTTTCAAATTTTTGCCAAGTCAACCTTGATGGTGAGCCAGATAAGCTTTGGTCAAACTATTACGGCTGGGAATACCGAGATTACCTGTATAAAGGCAAACTGCTCAAAGAAACTCTCAGTCCTGAGTTTACCCCTCAAAACATTTCTCGCATCTGGTTTAACGCCAACCACATCAGGGTATGGAAAAAAACCTTTTACGCAGAGCTTGGCGGGCACGACGAAAGTATGACTATCAGCGATGACCACGACCTTGTGCTACGAAGTTACCTTAAGGGAGTGTGTCGGCATATTGACGATTGTCTGTACATTTACCGAGTGCACGAACAAAACACCACTTGGCTACTCAACGGCGAAATTCAAGAAACTATGTGGCTTACCTACGACCGATATATCTGGCAACTGATGGAAAAATGGGCAGACGACAACAAGCTGAGAAAGATTGACCTGGCTGGTGGCATTAACCCTAAACTTGGCTACGAGAATTATGACTTACGCAACGCTCAGATAATCGGAGATTTAGACGAAACCTGGAAACTTGAAGATAACTCAGTTGGAATCCTAAGAGCGGATAACGCCATTGAACATTTCAAAGACCCCATTCATACCATGAACGAAGCGTATCGGGTCCTAAAGCATGGCGGAGCATTCATGATTCTGGTACCTTCTACCGACGGACAAGGAGCCTGGTGCGACCCAACTCACGTCAGTTTCTGGAATTTGCGAAGTTTCCGCTACTACACCGAAGCTAACATGCGACTTTACATCGAACCTAAGTGTCAAGCTAAGTTTCAAATAATGAAATGCGTAAACATTAACCTCTGGAGACTACCATTTTGCGAAGTGCACCTTATCGCAGTCAAAGATGGCAGATTCCACGGAGAATATAATTGGTAAAATAAACATATGAGTCCACTCAAAAAAGGAAAAAGTCAAAAAACGATAAGTTCCAACATAAGTGAACTTCACAAAGGAAAGACATTTGCTAAAACAGCAAAGAAATTTGGAAAAGCAAAAGCTCAAAAACAAAGTATTGCAATCGCATTAGAACAAGCAAGAAAATCTAAGAAAAAATAAATGGCAACTACAAAGAAAAAATCAATAATATTCGGTAACTGGTATAAAGGAATTGGGACTAGCAAATATGACCAAGCCTACTTTGATGATTTTAAAAATACTGATATTACTACAGAAGTAGGAACTATTCGTTGTAATAACGCAGTAATTAAAGAAAGCGGAACAACTATCACAGAGGCTGTTTTAAGATGTGTTTGTCCTAGCGGAACTACCTATTTCTTTTCTAGAACATCTGGAAAGATTTGGAAACGAAGTAACGCTGGAGTTTACTCATCAATAACAGATAACACTACAGAAACATCAGGAACACTTGGAGCAAGATTCTATAATGGATATGTTTATTTTGCTACTGCTTCTTATTTAGGTAGATTTGTTCCAGATACTGAGGGAAGTAGAGTTGATAACTGGGCTACTTTTACCAATAAAGATGCTTCATTTAAGCCAATGGCTGTCCAAAATCTAGCACTTTATATTGGTGATGGTAATTATGTGGCTTCAGTAGACGCTGCAGCAAATTTCAACGCAAATGCTTTAGACCTTGAAAGTCAACATAGAATTACATCATTAAAGAATTATGGATATGACCTGTTAGTTTTTACAGGAATTTCAAGTTATATTTCAAATTCTGGAGTTTTCAGATGGGATACTTATTCTTCTTCCTGGTCTTCAGAGGATTATATTGATGAACCTTACATAAATTTTGTGATTGTGTCAGATACTACTGATGTTTTGTTTATCTGTGCTGGAAAAAATGGAAATATTTATCTTTATGATGGAACAAGACTAGATTTCTACACTCAAGTTAGGAATACGACTACAAGCCCAAATACTCAGCTTACAACAGCTTTTAACCGCAGACCTATGTTTGCCATAGGTGGAGAGGTTTATTCTCTTGTAGTGCCACAGAGAGGGCTTGCAACAGCACTCAATCACGAGTTTACTTGCAGTGCTGGAATAGGAGCGACAATTCATTCTCTTTGTACTTTGGGAACCACAATTCTTATTGCCTGGGAGTATTCAGGAACATTTGGAATAGACAAGATTGATACGAATAAAGCAACTGCAACATTCACCACACCCATTGTATCTAATAGAAAGATAACTGATATTAAAATACCTTATGATTCTCTACCAACTGGCACCAGCATCAGTTTAGAGATAGATACAGACAATGCTGGTTTTGTCTCGAAAACTATGATTAAAGACGCAGCTGATGAAAATATGTATCGCCTAGATGGACATTTAGCAAATCATAGAACAGTTAGAGCAAGAGTAACTCTTAATCCAAATGGAAGTGCCACACCCATTGTGCCGCACATTGAACTAATCTAATGGAATATAATTCAGATACAATTAGCGAATCAATCACTGGTGGAGACCAAACAGATATTAAGGGTTCTCCAAATTTGGTAAATACTCAAAGATTTACTGCTGGTTCTGGAATAAATAAGTTTGCTGTTGTACAAGACGGTGTTTTTTGCGGAGGATTAGATTATAAAACTTCTCCTTGGGCTTTAAGTTATAATGGAGAACAATATGTTGGTCCAGATGGAGAAATAGTATTAGACGGTCCAAATAAAAGAATAATTATTAAAGATGATAATTCAGCAAGTCAGATTATTCTAAATGGAACAGACGGAACTATCAGGTTCAATTATGCTGGAACAAATTATGGTTATCTTACTGCTGACTCTTCTAATAATATAGTTTATACTTCAACAAGTGCTCATTTTTTCAGAGATGCAACACAAGAATATGCGTCATTAAAAGTAGATGGTCTTCATCTTGAAAGTGGAAAATCATTATGGTTTAATGGAGGAACAACCATTACAGATGCTGGATATGAAATGAGATTAGATAGGGATATGACAATAACTGGAAGTATCTTTCCGTCATCAGATAAAACTTATGTTCTGGGTACAAGTGGTGCTAGATGGTATAATGTTGTATCTAAATACATAACTCCTGGTGATATTATCTTTCAAGATACGCATTGCCCTATTTGCGAAAAAGAATTTCAAGAAGAAGATTTTTTAATCAATTTCGCATATAAAAAAGATATTACAGACCCATTAAGACCATTGACTCATACTGTTCCAGTACATTTTTCGTGTATGCAAAACTATAAGAGTGTTGATAAAGAAAAAGTTAAAAAATATATAGAAGATATGGCTAAGGAAAGAGATATGATAGATAGTAAGGCAGCTGAAGAATTGTCAACAACTAAAGTAGAAAAAGATATAGCTCAAAATACAATATCAGAACAAATAAATGAAACAATATGATAAAAAGATACATAATTAACATACTAATAAGCATAGACCAACTATTTAATACAATAGCTGGTGGAGACCCTGATGAAACTATAAGTTCAAGGCTTGGAAAATATTACAAAGGAACTTGGTTTGAAATATTTGTAGATTGGCTTTTCCAATGGCAACATAAACAAGATGGACATTGCGAAGATTCAATCGAATCAGATGAAGGTTCTCAATCAATAATAAAATAAAACTATGGCAGACCAAATTTTAGCAGCAACAAATCAAACAGCTGCAAACACAATTCCAACCTCACCAACAACAATAGCTGGAACAAACACAACAACTCCTGTTTCTGCTACAACTATTGGTGCTTCAACTGGAGCAAATGCTGCTGATGTCTATTCTGCTGCTAATTTGACTTCAGCACTTTCTACTCCATATACAAGACCAGACTTGTCTGACCCTTATGGACTACGCACAAATATCCAAAATCAATTAGGTATTAGTCCAGTTCAGGCAAATGTAAATCAGTTAATGGCTAATTTGAATAAATTCGACCTTGCTACTAAGGCTCAACAGTCTTATCTTGGAAATCAACAAGTAGCTATGCCAGTCATTACAGGTCAACAGGCTTATGCTGGACAACAATCTGCTCTTACAAGGGAAAGTTTAACTGGAGAGCTTACTTCTGCTCAATCTTACTTACAAGCACTCCAATCAGAAGCTGACCAACGATACCAAGTCGCTCAAAATGAACGTAGTCAAATTACTTCGATGATACTTCAAGCACCTGGAGCTAAGATTGGCTATGGAGATACTGTCGAACAAGCTGCTAAGAAAATGCAATCTTTCACAGAAAAAACTGCTAAAGAAGCTGAAAAGAAAGCAACTCAACAAGCAGAAGTTCAACTCTTTGCAAATACCCTTGGTTATATGCCTAAGGGAACTAAACTTACCACTAAGGAAAAGAAACTTCTTAAAGAAGCTGGCGTTACAGATAGGCAACTTAAATTAGCTGCTGCAAAATCTAGTGGTTCATCAACCAGTGTTTCTGATACTAAAGCTTCAAATGAATCACAAACATTTAATGCTTTTATGGCTTTGCCAAAGGGTGAAGATGGCTATGCTGACCCTACAGACTGGAAACCATTGCTTAATGCTTGGCAAAATGCTGGAATGGATACAAGTTCATTTTTTAAGACATTTGAGAAATATATAAATCCTTCTGATTACTAAAATGGTTAAACCAATACAACTACCAGGACAAACAACAAAAAATGTAACACAAACAAAAGTTGGTGCTATCAATCTTAAATCTGCTTATGAAACTATAAATAAAAATATTCAATTAAGAGAACAAGCAAAACAACAAGCATCAATAGATAAAGCTAATGAAGAAATAAGGCAACAACAAGAACAACAGAAAGCAAATCAAGAAGCTGCAAGTTCTCCATTCCATAATCCAATAGCTTTTCTTAGAGGTGCAACTGGATTAGCTGAAAGTTATTTAGGTGTAAATAAAAATGATGTATTACCTGAAGACCAAAATGCTCCACAACAATATCAAGATTTGAGAGCTGAACAGATTAAACAACAAGCATCATTAGCACCAGGTAAATTTGGTCTTAATTGGGTTGATAGAGCAAAAGGAGCTATAGGAGAAGCAATGAAACCAATAACTTCTGTTGCTGGTGCTTTGATTACTGCACAACAAGCTACTAATCCATTTACTGCAACAACTCCAGAACAAACAAAACAAGCACAAGCTGGTCTTGCAGATATTACAATAGGAGGTGTACAAAAAACTGGAGAAATAGCAAGTGGAGTAGGAAAATTTGGAGCAAATGTTATATCAGCAGCACAAGAATGGGCTCCAACTGAAGCATCAAAAAGAGAAGCAAAGAAACAAGGGATTTCTCAAGAAGAATACAATAAACAATTTAGGACTAAAATAGATAATAATGGAATTTTAAACTATCATCCTGAATATACAAATGATGTTCAAAAAGGTGCAGCTGAAATTGTTGACTTAGGAACTTGGTTTATTCCAATTACTCGTTCAGAGAAAGCAATAGAACTAGCTAATGCTTTAGCAGAAATGCCAAAAGTAGCTGAATTGTTTGGAAAAGTTCCAAGATTGGTCAAAATTGGAGAAAAACTTGGATTTGCCTTTGAAGCAGCAAAAGATGCTACTGATGTAGCAATTTTAAATGCTGTGCAAGGAAAAAGTTGGGATGAAGTTAAATCTAACGCTGAAGCAGCTGGAGCATTTGGATTAGCTACTCACGGACTAGGAAAAGTATTTTCTACTATTAAAATGAAATCTGATTTGAAAAGTATAGATTCATTTTTTACAAAAGAAGGTAAAGAACTTACTGAAAATGAAATAGTTAAAGCTGATAATATGATTAAATCAGGAACTCCAAAGTCTGAAGTTATAGACCAAATAATAGCTGATAGAAAAAATGAATCAGCAGATAAATTGTTAAAATTACTTGGTGAAAAAAGTGCACAAACTACAAAGGCTATTGAAGAATTAAAAACACCAACAGTAACAACTACAGAAACAAAAACTACTCCAGTTATAGAAAAAAAAGTAACCATAGAAGATATAAAACCGAATGCTGTTATTCAAAAAGATGGAACTATTGCTAAAGAAAATTTGTCAGTATTAAAAGAAAAAGTTTCTACTCAATCACAAGCACAAACTCTAAAAGAAGAATTTCAAAAAGAATATGATTCTCTAAAATCAGAAATAGCTAAAAGTGAAACTGGAAAAGCAACTAAAGAGCAAGCAATGCTTCTAAATCAAGCCAAAGATAGTGTTGCTGCAATGGAAGAATTAAAAAAAGTTCTTCCTACTGAAATAATAAAGGATATTCAAGCTAAAGGTGCTGCTGAAGTAACTGCTAGAGCAGAAGGTGGAGTTGCAAAACCAGAAACACCTACAAGAATAAATGATTATACTACTGAGGGAATTAGAACTCGTGGTCTTTCATTTAGTACCGAATCCAAAGCACTTGAAAAAAATTTAACGGAAGGTTTTTCTGATTTGCCAGAATATACAAAATTAAGTATGGCTGAAGAAGCTACTAGAGCTCAGGATTTATTAGTTCAAGAACCAGATAGGGCAAAGAGGATAGCTATGGGATTAGAAAATGCACCAAATGGTGTTAGAGCTAATAGTATCTATGTGGCAGTAGTTAATGATGCGGCAAAAAAGGGAGATGCTGCGATTATGAATCAATTAGCTAAATCAGACTTATCAAGATTGGCTACTGAAGCTGGACAAGATATTCGTATTTTGAGAGAACTTCATCCAAATAATCCAGTATATGCTATTAGGGATATTTATGAAACAAGATTGAAAGCACTAGAAGAAAGGCTTGGAAGTCTTGAAAAAGCTAAAGGTGCTTCTAAGAAAAGAATAACATCGGAGTTAAAAAAAGCTGCTCCAAAAGCAAAAGATTGGGCTTCATTTATAAATGAAATTAAATGTAAATAATTATGGCTTATTGTTTAATACCATCATTAGCAGAGAAATTTAAAAAGGCACTTGTTAGTGGCGAAATTAACCCTGAAAAACTAGCAGAAATGACATCAACTGAAAGAAGAAAGGCTCTTGAGAAGTTTGTTGGTAAAGAGGAATCAAAAAATGTTAATGCCTTATTTGAAAGTAAGTTATTGCTTAAAAGACAACAACAAGGATTTATTACTTGGGCTAAAACTGTCGGAGGAATAAAGCCAGAATTAAAAAGAGATATTTTTACTAAGATTGAAAAATTAGACACTGTCCTTTCTCCAAAAGAAAAAGATGCTTTTCTTAATGATTTAGTTGATAAAAGACTTGGAGTTGATGTAACAGAAGAAGAATCAAAGAAAATATTGGAACTTTCCAACGCAATGCAGGAAAATAGAAATAAATATTATGACCCAATAACAAATAAATTTTCTTCAAAAGAAGCAGCAAATAAATATGGTGCTTCGCAGTATGTTTTAGACGAATACATTAAAGGATTAAAATCAGAAGTATTGGATTTAAAGGTATCTGATATTTGGAAAAATCCTAAAAAAGCTATTGGAGATATTGCTGGAATGACAAAAGCTTTAAAGGCATCATTGGATGACTCAGCTGTATTTAGACAAGGATGGAAAACAATGCTTACTAATCCAGTTATTTGGTCAAAAAATGCTATTAAATCATTTGGTGATATTGCAAAAGAACTTGGTGGTAAAGATGCCATGAAATCAGTTAAAGCTGATATATTTTCAAGAGAAAATCAGATGAATGGAATGTATCAGAAAATGAAATTAGCTGTTGGTGTTACTGAGGAAGCATATCCAAGTACATTACCAGAAAAAATACCATTCCTTAAAAGACTTTATAAGGCTTCAGAAAATGCTTATACTGGATTTCTTTATAGACAACGTGCTGATATTGCAGATAGATATATTGCTATTGCCAAGAAAACTGGAGTTGAATTAGATAAAAAACAATTAGAAAGTATCGGTAAAATGGTAAATTCACTTACTGGTCGTGGTGATTTAGGAAAATTAGAGCCAGTAGCAAATGTTGTTAATAATGTTTTTTTCTCACCTAGATTTGTTAAGGCAAATTTTGATACTTTAACTGCACATCAGTTTCAAAAAGGAGTTACTCCATTTGTTCGCAAACAAGCAGCGTTAAATCTAGTTAAAGTTATAGCTGGAAGTTCTGCTGTAATGGCTACTGCTGAAGCTATGAGACCAGGAAGCGTTGAATTTGACCCAAGAAGTGCTGATTTTGGAAAGATTAAGGTAGGAGATACCAGATTTGATGTTACTGGAGGAATGGGAAGTTTGGTAACTTTATTTGCAAGAGAAATAGCTCAATCAACAAAAAGTACAAAGACTGGAGAAGTTAGTAAGATTGAATATGGATATGGTAAAACAAATGGATTGGATGTACTATATCAATACTTTGAAAATAAACTTTCCCCACCAGCTTCATTGGCTGCAGATTTAATGCGACAAGCTGATAGACTTGGAAACAAATTAACTGTAGGTGGTGAATTTGCTAATTTGTTTGTTCCTCTTCCAATAACTACATATCAAGAATTGAAATCAAATCCAAATGCTGCAAATGTAGCTATTGGTCTAATATCTGATGCTCTTGGTATAGCAACCACAACTTATTCTCCAAATGTTCCTAAATACAAAAAACTTGAAAATATAGGTAATGCTCCACAAGATACTGCATATTCTAATCTTGATGAATCTACAAGTACTAGAGTTAAAGCATTTAAAACTCAAGTAAATCAGAAAACATTTGACCAAGCTAATAAGGAATTTCAAGAATCATCGCAAGCAGCAGTAAATAAGATTATAGCCAATCCTAGATACCAAAGAATGACTGAAGAGCAAAAACAAAAGCAACTTGAATATACAATAAGTCAAAAGATGGATGAAATTTTAAAGAAATATAAATACAAAGAGCCTACAAAAGCTAAACCAATGAATTACATAAAATAATGGATAAAAAAGAACTAGCAAACAAACTTAGAACAAAAATACCAAACTCAGATAAAACTGATGAAGAGGTTATTTCAATGTTCTCTAAAAAATATCCTAAAATAAAAGATAT
>Ga0209829_10001148_pt1 | contig 22217 bp, 22 predicted proteins | sample C_140205_EF_Meta_FD_187311 | JGI IMG/M metagenome (GOLD analysis project Ga0209829, IMG submission 187311) | Freshwater microbial communities from Lake Croche, Canada to study carbon cycling - C_140205_EF_MetaG (SPAdes) (version 2) | ecosystem: Environmental > Aquatic > Freshwater > Lake...
AATCTCCAGAAACAGTCTTTCGAAAGGCGTCAGCTGCCTTATTGCCACCAAGAGCGCCGAGTAACTTATTCACGGCGTGATTCTAGATTGCTTGAAGCTCATTCAAAAACAAGTGGCGCTATGAGTGCGATTCAATAAAAAGGCGTGAATTTTCGAAGATGATTTCTTGGTCATAATCGAGGGTTGCAACGTGATAGCTGTTGACTAATTCGATGCGGTTTTTCTCACGAGAGCCAACACCTGCCATGATGATTTCAGTATTTGTAACCGGCAAGGTGTGGTCATCAACGCTGTGGAAGAGCTGAAGCGGAACGGTGACATCATGCAGACGCTTGCGTGTGTAAGAGAGCATCTTCAGCAATTGATAGACACCGACTGCAGGAAGTGAGTCATATCCCCATTCGGTAACACCTGGACGCTTGATGTCATCACCAACGGAGTCGCGCAATTTTTGAAAGCGAGAAATAACCCATGCAAGTTGATGAGGTACTAATTTCACATGAATCATAGGATTGACAAGAATGATTCCAGCAAGCTGCTTGGAATATCGGGCCGCGACGTTAAGGGTTGTACCGCCACCCATCGAAAGACCGCAGATAAATACCTTGTCGCAACTTTGCAGCAGCACGTTGAGATCATTCTCAACTTTTGCTGGCCACTCTTGCCACTTCACGAGATTGAGATCTTCAGGGCGTGTGCCATGTCCTGGAAGTAAGGGCACAGTGACTGTGTAACCGCGTTGATTGAGATATTCACCCCACGGGCGCATTGACGCTGGTGAGCCCGTAAAGCCGTGGACAAGCAGGATTCCAATCTTTGCGTTGGCGCCTTTTCCTTCGGCGCGCCAATCTTCCACATATCCAGCCGGTGCTCCATGAACGCTCATGTGCCCGAGGGTATTACTCATGCAATGTCATAGCAATCATCTACTGTTCTGACGTGGTTGACGATTCGGTGAATTCTTCGTGGCAGAGCACTCTGCAAGAGCTCGGTCAACCTCTGCAAGAAACTACCTTCGTTGTAGTAGACCTTGAAACCACAGGTGGGGCGCCACATCTCGGGGCTGCAATTACTGAAATTGGTGCGGTCAAAGTTCGCGGCGGAGTCACGCTCGCCGAATTCAAAACATTTATCGATCCAGGTCATCCTGTTCCTGCCTACATCACTGAACTCACTGGAATCACCGATGAAATGGTCTTTCAATCCCCCACTATCAATCAGATATTTCCTTCACTACTCGAATTTTTCGGTACCGCCGAGTCAACAGTTCTGGTGGCACAGAACGCACCTTTTGATCTCTCCTTCCTCACCTTTGCAGCGCGCACCCACGGGTATGACTGGCCAAAATTTCAGGTACTCGATACTGCCATCATCGCAAGAAAGGTATTGACGCGCGATGAAGTACCTAACTGCAAACTAGGTACTCTCGCTGCGTTCTTCGGCACTGCGACAACGCCCAATCACCGAGCGCTCGATGATGCCCGAGCTACCGTTGATGTCTTCCATGGTCTTCTCGAAAGATTGGGAACCCACGGTATTTATACTCTTGAAGAGCTAGCTCACTTTGGAAAGCGCGTTAAGAAAGTGAAATCTCCTGAGTAAGCGCTGCCCACTTTTCTAATAATTCGGCTGCAGCACCTGAATCCACTGCCTGCTCTGCCCTGCGAACACCAGCGGTAATTCGCTCTTTAATATCTGAGTTCAGATCTCCTTCAAAGGCGGCAATTGCCGCACCCGCATTGAGGATAACTGCATCGCGTGGTGCGCCGCGTTCGCCCGCAAAGATTGCGGTACTAATACGTGCATTCTCTTGTGAATCTCCGCCGACAATTGCTGCTAGCGGTGCGTTAGCTAAACCGAAATCCTTGGCATCAATGCGATCGCTCTTGATTTCATTACGACCAATTGACAGTACAGATGTGGCTGTGGCAAGGGTAATTTCATCGAGTCCATCATCGCCGCGAAATACAAAGCCATCACAACCTTTTTCAGAGAGCACCTGCGCCATAACAAGATGCATCCGTTCATTTGCTACGCCAATAGCTGCAGCTTGTGGTCGTGCTGGGTTGGCCAGTGGCCCCAGGATGTTGAAGACAGTTGATGTCGCTAGCTCCTTACGGGCGGGCGCGGCAAAGCGCATCGCTGGATGAAATACCGGAGCGAAACAGAAACCAATTCCGAGTTCGCGGACAGTGCGTTCTACTCCTGCAGCGGATAGCCCTGGGACTACCCCCATCGCTTCCAAGAAGTCAGATGCACCTGACTTAGAGGAGACTGCGCGATTGCCATGTTTGACAACCCGTGCACCAGCGGCTGCAGCAATCACTGCGGCGGTTGTGGAGATATTGATGGTGTGTGCGCCATCGCCACCTGTGCCGACAGTATCTACCGCTCTTTCGGCAATCGAGATGGGCGTGGAATGTTGGTACATCTCAGCGACGAGTGCTCCCACTTCATCTGAAGTTTCACCTTTTGCCTTGAGCGATAAGAGGAACTTCTTTATGTTTTCGATATCGCTATCCCCGCCCAAAATTGCGCGCATAATTTCTTGAATTTCAGCAGTCGCAAGGTTTAGACCTGTATCCATCTTTGCGATAGCGCTATCCCAGAAGCGTTGTTCAAGAGACATGGGATTTCCTAGCGACGTTAGGCAGTTGTTGCCACGGTATGAGAGCGAAGTAGATCTGCGACAGTGTGCGACAAGGTAAAGGGATCAACTGGATGAAGGACATTAGCCTCTGCTCGCGACCATGCTGCCAGCCACGCATCTTCTTTGCGACCAGTGATGACCATGACTGGCGGACAATTGAAGACTTCATCTTTTAATTGACGCGCGATACCGAGACCACCTTCAGGGACGGATTCACCATCAAGGATGAAGAGGTCGATCGGGCTTTCACTTCCAGGTTTTTTGGAATCAACAAAGAGTCGAAGAGCTGCCGCTGTCGCAAATTGATGAATGACATGCTCGGCCATATCCGCTGCGACTCGATTTCCTAGTGCACCAATAACGGCTTCGCGCACTGAAGAATCATCTGAGTACACGATGATTGAATATTTGCGCTCTCGCGCACCTTCGTTTTGACTCATGACGCAAAGTCTAATCGCCTGCGGAGGCGCTGGCCGACGAGAAAATCGAAGGAATCTGCGTGACCCTTTTCACCTCATTTCAGCAGTGAATTCCACCTCGGCGACCCCGTCTAAATAGGTGAGCAGGCACCTTTTCAGGAATAATGGCGCCCATGACAAGCACCAGCGTGAGCGCTCACCACAAGATCACCCGCCCCAACTTGGTCGCTGTCGGAACCATCGTCTGGCTTTCCAGCGAACTCATGTTCTTCGCGGCGCTCTTTGCAATGTACTTCACTACCCGCGCAGTGCAAGGTCCCAAGATCTGGCTCGCATCAACCGGAATGCTCAATGTGCACTTTGCTGCAATAAACACAACAGTCCTCGTCCTATCTTCTGTCACATGCCAGTTCGGTGTCTTTGCTGCAGAGCGATACCAGGCGCGTCGTACTGGTTCTCTCGTTAACTTTAAATCGTGGGGAATGCGCGAGTGGTTCGCTCTGACCTTCCTTATGGGTGGCTTCTTTATCGCAGGACAAATTTATGAGTACGCATCCCTCGTCACTGAAGGTCTTACGCTCTCATCTGCTGCATACGGTTCTGTCTTCTACATCGCTACAGGTTTCCACGGACTCCATGTAACTGGTGGATTGATTGCATTCCTCATCGTGATGGTGCGAATTTCAAAGGCACGCCGCTTTACCCAAGGTCAAGCAACGACCGCGATTGTTGTCTCGTACTACTGGCACTTCGTCGACGTTGTGTGGATTGCTCTCTTCTCCGCCATCTACCTCATTAAATAATTGAAACTCCAACTGAAAGGAACACCGTGAAGCGCCTCTCGCGTCTACGCAGACATCGTGCAGCAGGACCAATTCTTTTGATCTTCGCTCTCTTCAGCATCGGAACTACCTTCCAAGTTGCGAGTGCCGTCAACAACGACACAACTCCCGTTGCTGTTCGTTCTGCGGCCGTTGATGAAGGTAAACAAATATTCCTCAAAGGATGTTCCTCGTGCCACGGTATCAATGCAGAAGGCGGAGGGATCGCACCATCGCTTATCGGAGTTGGAGCCGCATCGGTAGATTTCCAAGTCGGTACCGGCCGTATGCCATTAGAGAATATGAGTGCTCAGGCGATGCGAAAGCCGCCCATCTATAACGCCGAACAAGTCAATGCTTTGGCTACATACGTCGCTTCTCTGGCTCCTGGTCCAGCTGTTCCCACCGACGCAGTTCTCAATTACGAACGTGACGGTTCCATTGCTCAAGGCGGCCAGTTATTTCGTACCAACTGCGCAATGTGCCATAACTTTGCAGCGCAAGGTGGCGCTCTGACCCAAGGAAAATATGCACCCACGCTTATGGGTGTTGAACCAAAATATATTTATGAGGCACTTATTACTGGTCCACAATCAATGCCAGTCTTCAGTGACAAGACAATCACTCCTGCAGAAAAACTCTCCATCATCAAATGGATTAAATCAACTGAAGCCGAGCCACAATTGGCTGGTTCATCGCTCGGGCGGGTGGGTCCAGTAACTGAAGGACTGCTCGTATGGACACTCGGAATCGGACTGCTCATTGGTGTTGCAGTCTGGCTTGCCATGAAGGCGAAGTAACCTATGACAAACGAAATTGTGCCAATCAAAGACCCAGGTCTACCAGCACACGTTCATCGTAAAGCTGATTCCGATCCGATTGCGGCAGCGCGTGCAGAGCAACAAGTTGCAATCCTGTTTGGTCTTTCGGCGGTAGGAACACTCCTGCTTATCTATTCATACATCTTTATCAAGAACGATAAATTCATTTTCATTCCCATCATCGGAGAGACCGGTGCACAACAACTGGGCATTGGTATGGGAATGGCTATTGCACTCTTCTGCATCGGAGCAGGTGCAATTCATTGGGCCAAGACCCTGATGCCTGATGAAGAGGTTATTGCACAGCGTCATGAATTTAGATCAGATGATGAAGACCGCGCTGAATTTGTAAAGACTGTAAAGGCAGGTGCATCGGCTGCTGGCCTTGGCCGTCGCCCATTGATTAAGCGCTCACTCGGACTAGCACTTGGTCTTTCAGGACTGACTCCCCTACTGCTACTTCGCGATTTGGGTCCGCTTCCAAAAGATAATTTACAGAAAACTTCGTGGAAGCCTGGAATGCGATTGGTAACAGATCCAGGGGATCGACCAATTCGTCCTGAAGATCTTGAAGTCGGCGCTGTTGCACAAACGCTTCCGCAGCTGGCACCTGGTGAGGAACGCACACTCAATAACATTGGAAAAGATGCGGTACTTCTCATCCGTCTGCGTCCCGAAGAATTCAATTTAACCGCCGAAAGGCTCTCATGGACCCACGAAGGCATCATCGCCTTCTCTAAGATTTGCTCACATATGGGGTGCGCCGTTGCTCTATACGAGCAGCAGACAAAACACCTGCTCTGTCCGTGTCACCAATCAACCTTCGATGTGACACGCGCTGCCAAGGTCATTTTTGGACCTGCGGCCAGACCACTTCCGCAGTTAAATATCACTGTGGATGCGGAAGGGTTCCTTGTAGCCCGAACACCATTTACAGAACCAATTGGACCTAGCTTCTGGGAGCGCTCATCATGACAGCACGCGAAAGAATCGCCGGCAACGTTGCAGGATATGTAGACGATCGCACAGGTGCTGCGAAGTGGATGAAGAAGAACTTAACAAAGGTCTTCCCCGATCACTGGTCATTCCTTCTCGGCGAAATCTGCCTCTACTCATTTGTCATTCTTCTTCTCTCGGGAACATTCCTTACTTTCTGGTTCGATCCTTCACAGCGCGAAGTTATTTATGACGGTGGATACCTTCCACTCTCTGGTGTGAAGATGTCTGCTGCATATGCATCGACTCTTCATATCTCCTTTGAAGTACGCGGCGGGCTCTTGATGCGTCAAATTCACCACTGGGCAGCGCTTATCTTTATGGTGGGAATCGTTGTGCACTTGTTACGTGTTTACTTCACAGGCGCATTCCGCAAGCCCCGCGAATTTAACTGGATCATTGGCGTTGGACTTCTTACCCTTGGAATCGTAGAAGGATTCCTCGGATACTCACTCCCTGATGATCTTCTCTCAGGAACAGGAATTCGAATTGCTGAAGCAATTATTCAAGCTGTTCCGCTTGTGGGTTCTTACATTGCTTTCTTTGCTTTCGGTGGAACCTTCCCCGGTGAAGCATTTATCCCACGCATTTACACAGTGCACGTACTTCTCTTGCCTGGAATATTCCTGGCGCTCATTACCGTGCACTTAATGTTGGTCTGGTACCAGAAGCACACACAGTTCCCTGGTCCAGGACGTACCGAAAAGAATGTTGTCGGCTATCCCTTGATGCCTGTGTACATGGCTAAAGCTGGCGGGTTCTTCTTTATTGTCTTCGGAGTTACAGCATTCTTAGGTGCGGTCGCATCTATCAACCCGATTTGGTTATATGGGCCATATACACCGGGACAAATTTCTGCTGGATCACAACCCGATTGGTATATGGGATGGCTCGATGGTTTGGTGCGTATGTCACCACCTCTTGAGACACATGCCTTTGGCCACACGATCTCATGGAATATCTTGTTGCCAGGTTTGATCGTGCCTGGAATTATGTTTACAGGCCTTGCTCTCTATCCATTTATCGAGAGTTGGGCTACCGGAGATAAGCGCGAGCATCACTTGCTCGATCGCCCACGAAACGTTCCCAACCGCACCGCAATCGGCGCGATGGCGCTCACCTTCACTCTCGTATCTCTGCTTAATGGAGGTAACGACATCATTGCGCAACAGTTCAATCTCACTATCAATCAGATGATGTGGTTCTCCCGAATCGGCGTACTTGTGTTGCCACCGATTGCCTTCATTGTGACAAAGCGTCTCTGTCTCTCACTTCAGCGCGCAGACCGTGACCTGGTATTGCATGGCCGCGAAACTGGTCGATTAGTGCGTATGCCAAATGGTGAATTCACCGAAATCCACGAACCAATCTCAGCTGAGAAGGCGTGGTTACTTACCTCTCACGAGCAAATCGCTCCTCTGGAACTTCCTGAACTCGATAGCGCAGGTGTTCGTAATCCTGGCGTGCTCAAGAACAAACTTCGCAATCGCATCTCACGCGCTGCTGCAGTTGCAGTTCCTAAGGCGACAGAGACTGATCGTCTTGAACTAGAGGATCACCACTAGTTCTTCGTTAGTACTAGCAGCTCTCTAGTTTTGCGGGAAACCTAAGTTAATTCCGCCTTGGCTTGGATCTAACCAACGACTGGTAACAACTTTTCCACGAGTAAAGAAGTGGAAACCTTCGCTGCCGTGCGCATGCGTATCTCCAAAGAGTGATGCCTTCCAACCACCAAATGAGTAATAAGCAGCTGGTACTGGAATCGGAACGTTGATGCCAATCATTCCCACTTGAATCTCATTCTGAAAACGTCGCGCTGCTCCCCCATCATTGGTGAAGATGGCAGTTCCGTTGCCGTACATGTGGCTATTGATCAGATTGACGCCTTCTTCGTAAGACTTCACGCGCACAATACTGAGAACTGGACCAAAAATTTCATCGGTATAAATGCTCATCGCAGGTTTAACGTTGTCAAAAAGTGTTGGTCCGAGCCAGAATCCATTGGCTGCGCCATTGACGTGAGGATTGCGACCATCGACCACGATAGTTGCTCCCTCTTTTACGCCCGCCTCAACATAGCTTGCAACCTTGTCACGATGCACGCGAGTTACAAGTGGCCCCATATCTGAACCTTGCGTTCCATCCCCAGTGCTCAGTTTGAGCATTCGCTCTTTGATCTTGGCGATGATTGCATCTGCGACAGGTTCAACCGCCACAAGAACCGAAATGGCCATGCATCGCTCGCCAGCGGAGCCAAAGCCAGCATTGACTGCCGCATCCGCTGCGAGTTCTAGATCTGCATCAGGAAGAACGAGCATGTGGTTCTTAGCTCCGCCGAGTGCTTGCACTCGTTTGCCATTTTTGGTGGCAGTTTCATAGATGTAGCGAGCTATCGGAGTGGAACCCACAAAGGAGATTGATGCGATACCAGGATGTGACAGCATGGCATCAACGACAACCTTGTCACCGTGCACAACGTTGAAGACGCCATCGGGAAGCCCTGCTTGCTTCCACATTTCTGCAATCAACATAGATGCAGACGGATCTTTCTCAGAAGGTTTAATGATGACAGCGTTTCCGGCAGCAATTGCGACAGGGAAGAACCACATCGGAACCATGGCAGGGAAATTAAAGGGCGAGATAATTCCGACGACACCAAGCGGCTGACGAATTGAGTACACATCGATTCCATTGGATACACCCTCGGAGTAACCACCTTTGAGTAGATGTGGCAGCCCGCAGGCAAACTCAACAACTTCAAGACCTCGTGTTACCTCGCCAAGTGCATCACTGAGTACCTTGCCGTGTTCGGCCGTGATAAGAGCCGCCACCTCTTCCTTGCGCGCATTAAGAATTTCACGAAAAGCGAAGAGAACTTGAACTCGCTTAGTCAGCGATGTCTTTCCCCACTCGCTACCGGCCTTGGTAGCACATGCCACTGCTTCATCGAGAACTGCTGGCGTAGCAAAGCAGACGCGAGCAGTGACTTCACCAGTTGCTGGGTTAAAAATCTCGCCTGTTCGATCGGAAGCTTGAGTGGTCTGTGCGCCATTAATGTAATGGTTAATTGTCTTTGTCACGTCTGATTACTTGTCGCTTCCGGTGTAGTGGTGGGCAATAGCTGCAAACGCTTGATCCAAGATCGCAAAACCTTCTCGGACCTCGGCTTCAGAGACATTGCATGGTGGGCAGATATGAATTCTGTTGTAGTTGTTAAATGGCATGAGCCCCAACTTCTTACATGCTGCAACAAGTTCGTTCATCGCAGGACTTGATGCACCATACGGGGCAAGTGGTGCACGCGTTGCGCGATCGGTCACGAGGTCGAGTGCCCAGAAGACACCCTGGCCACGAACTTCACCAATCACTTTATGTTTAGCCATGAGCTCATGCAGGAGTGGCTTGATGACGTTCTCGCCGATGTGGGCAGCGTTCTCGACCATCTTCTCATCAGCCATTACATCGAGGGTTGCTACTGCTGCAGCTGATGCAAGTGGATGGCCGCTATAGGTAAGACCTCCAGGAAATACTCGATCGTTAAATGTTGCAGCGATTTCATCACTGATAACCACGCCTCCAAGGGGAACATAACCGCTGGTAACACCCTTGGCGAAGACGATCAGATCTGGTTCAGCTGTGCTGTGTTGATAGGCAAACCACTTACCGGTGCGGCCAAAGCCTGACATGACTTCATCGGCAATCCATTTAATTCCGTACTTGTCGCAGAGGGATCTCACACCTTCGAGGTATCCCACGGGTGGCACGAGCACGCCGGCAGTTCCCACGACTGATTCAATAAGTATTGCCGCAATCGTTGCGGGACCTTCAAAGATTATGACTTGCTCGAGGTGCTCGAGTGCGCGCTTGCACTCTTCTTCCTCGCTCATGGCCCAAAATGGGGTGCGATAGAGATATGGACCAAAGAAGTGAACATGGCCATAAGCAAATTCATTTGGCCAACGGCGCGGGTCACCTGTTGCTGTAATCGCAGATGTGGTGTTGCCGTGATAGCTGCGATAAAACGAGAGAACTTTATGGCGATTGGTATGTAGACGGGTCATGCGGATTGCATTTTCGACTGCATCTGCGCCACCGTTAGTGAAGAAAACCTTATTGTGGTGTGCACCAGCGCGAGCTGTGATCCGCTTGGCAGCTTCTCCGCGTGCATCATTAGCATGTTGTGGTGCTACCGCAGTTAAGAGCGCTGCCTGTTCTTGAATCGCCTTCACAACTTTTGGATGCTGAAAACCAATATTGGTAAAGACCAACTGACAGGAAAAGTCTAAGTACTTCTTTCCATCAAAATCCCAGAAGTAACTTCCTTCTCCCCCGGCAACCGGCAACGGCGCTATCTGTGATTGAGCAGACCATGAGTGGAAGACATGGGCACGGTCGAGATCAAAGACCTCTTTGCCGCGCGCTGGATTTGCTGGAGGTTGAGTCATGCCCATATCTAATCAGGTAAGTGCAGAAAGAGTGAGCCCTAACCTCGTATGACTAAGGCGACACCCATAGCCGTCAACGCGATCCCAACTATTTCTTGTGTACTCACTTTTTCATGGAGCAGGATAAAGGCTTGAAATACCGCCATCGGTGGAACGAGATAGAGCAGACTTGAAACCTTCGCAGCTGATCCTCTATTGAGTAACCACAAGAGCAATAGGACAGCTGCAATCGAAGTCACCAACACTGCCCACGCCATCGCCCAGATGGAAGTTTGCGTAATGACAAATGAGGTCTTTCCGCGAATGAGAGAAATCGCCAGCAAACCAAATCCAGCGATCGCAAATTGATAGGTCGTACCAATCATCAATGGAATCGAGTGACCGACTTTTTTCTGCAACAAGGTCGCAATGGTGCTACCAGCAAGAGCTAAGAAGAGAAAGGCGAGTGTCTCAGATGTGAATCCACCAGACTTCGAAAGTTTCGGAAGAACAACGAGAATAACTCCAGCTAACCCGCAGATAAGGCCAGATAACTGCCGCTTCGTGAGTGGCTCGCTGAGTAATCTCACCGCTAAGAGTGAGACAACTATCGGTTGCATACTTGTGATGACCGAGGAGAGCCCAGAAGGTGCGCCTAGTTCAATGGCGTACCAAACGCCAGCTAAGTACAGACCGTGGAGAGCAATACCTATTGCGAGAGATGAAAGAAGGTCACGACGCGATAATCGGATTGGTTGTCTGAGCGCAAGGGTGAGTGCAAAGAGAATAACTGTGGCGAGCAAAAGCCGAATAGCAAGAAAATAGAGCGCATCAGCATCTTTAAATGCATATCGAGCAACGACGAAACCCGAACTCCAAATAATAATGAAGAACCATGGGGCTACAGCAATCAGTCGCTTCATGCTGTCTCGGAGGTGTTACTTAATGCGAAGAGATCGAAACTGGTTTTTCATATTCGGTCACCATTCCGATGATGCTGATAATGAGAGCGCTGACTGCGATGAGAGTGAGCCACCAACCAATAATGAGACCAAGTCCCATGGCGGTTGCACTGAGTGCAACAGGTAAAGGCCACCATGAATGAGGGCTATAGAAACCGAGTTCACCGGCGTCATCAGCAATTTCAGCAAAATCATTATCTGAAGGCATCGCAGTTCCTATGCGCTTCTGGGTAAACCAGACATAGAAGCCGATCATTCCGGCAAGACAGGCGGCAAGAGTCATGCCTGTAATTCCGACAGCTTCTCCACCAACTTTGTAATACACGACAGCCATAATCATGTAAAAGATGGCTAGCCCAGTAAAGAGCTTCCAATTAGCTTTCATGGCTAATGACCTTCAGTCGTGATGTGAGGATGGTGGAGATCAAATGCTGGACGCTCTGAACGAATGCGCGGCATCGATGTGAAGTTGTGGCGAGGTGGAGGACATGATGTCGCCCACTCGAGAGATGAACCGTAACCCCATGGATCATCTACCTCGACCTTAGGTGATTTACGAGTTATCCAGACGTTGATAAAGAAAGGAATCATGGAAAGTGCCAATAGGAAGGAGCCGATAGTAGAAACGGTATTCATCCAGGTAAATCCATCTGTTGAAAGGTAGTCAGCGTAGCGACGAGGGAATCCCTTAATGCCAAGCCAGTGCTGAATGAGGAAGGTAAGGTGGAAACCGAAGAAGAGAGTCCAGAAGTGAATCTTTCCTAGGCGCTCATTGAGCATACGCCCTGTCATCTTCGGCCACCAGAAGTAGAAACCAGCGAACATCGCAAAGACCACAGTTCCGAAGAGAACGTAATGGAAGTGTGCAACGACAAAGTACGAAGCCGACACTGCGAAGTCCAGAGGAGGTGAAGCGAGAATGATTCCCGTTAATCCGCCGAAGAGGAATGTCACAAGGAATCCCATAACCCACAGCATTGGAGTTTCGAAGGTGACGTGGCCACGCCACATCGTGCCGATCCAGTTGAAGAACTTCACACCAGTCGGAACACCGATCAGGAATGTCATAAAGGAGAAGAAGGGAAGTAAAACCTTGCCGGATGCGAACATGTGGTGCGCCCACACCGCAACAGAGAGGGCAGAGATTGCAATAGTTGCTGCAATCAAACCTTTGTAACCGAAAATTGGCTTGCGGCTAAATACCGGCAAGATCTCTGTTGCAATGCCGAAGAATGGCAGCGCAAGGATGTACACCTCAGGGTGCCCAAAGAACCAGAACAAGTGCTGCCACAACATCGCTCCACCATTTGCAGGATCAAAGATATGGGTACCGAAGAGTCGATCAGATTCGAGTCCCAACAACGCTGCAGCAAGTGGTGGAAAGGCAAGAAGTACCAAGATAGAAGTCAGCAATACGTTCCACGAGAAGATAGACATACGGAACATCGTCATACCTGGCGCGCGCATGGTGAAGATGGTTGTAATGAAGTTGACGCCACCAAGAATTGTTCCAAGACCTGATATGGCAAGTCCCATAACCCACAGATCCCCACCGATTCCTGGTGAGTACGTTGAATTAGCAAGAGGTGCGTAAGCGGTCCAACCAAAGGACGCTGCGCCACCTGGAGTAATAAATCCAATGGTTGCTTCAATGGATCCAAAAAGGAATAGCCAATACGAAAGCATATTCAGACGTGGGAAAGCTACATCTGCTGCGCCAATTTGCAGCGGCATAATCACATTTGCAAATCCAACAAAGAGCGGCGTTGCAAACATGAGCAACATGATTGTTCCGTGCATCGTAAAAATTTGGTTGTACTGGTCAACGCTAAGGAATTGAAGTCCGGGACGAGCTAACTCGATGCGAAGCAAGAGAGCGAGGACTCCACCGATGAGGAACCAAGCAAATGAGGTACCAAGATAGAGATAACCAATACGCTTGTGGTCAGTCGATGTAATTGTCTTAACAAACTGACTACCGCGCGAGGTCTTGACTACTCCTTGACGAGGAGTGGCGATGGTTGGGCGTTCTGCCATGAGGGTCATGCTGCGCTCGCTTTCAATGAGTCAAGATAAGACTGGTACTGCGATGGGGTAACTACTTTGACTGTAAAGAGCATCTGAGAATGGTTACGTCCACAGAGAATGTTGCATCGTCCTGGGTACTCACCAAGTTTATTGGCGGTGAATTGCAGATGGTTTGTCTCTCCTGGAAGGTTCTGCATCTGAATCATAAAAGCTGGAATCCAGAAACCATGCACTACATCATTTGAGGTGAGAGTGAATCGAACCTTCTCCCCTTGAGGAACGTAGAGAGTCGGAGGCTGCGCAGGGATGCCTGTAACAACAGCTTTCGAACCTGCTTCAGGATATGCAAATTGCCATGACCATTGAATGCCTTTGACGAGGATTTCATGCTTTACAGGAGAACTCTTATCTGTAATTTTATTCTCTTTCACCGCAGTGAAATAGAAAAGTACAGCGACGATAAGGAACGGAATGACTGTGTAGAGAATTTCAACAGGAATGTTGTACTGAGTCTGCTTAGGAAATTCTCCCGCTCCTACTTTTGCACGGTGAAATACTGCCGGCCATAAAATCAAAATGAGTGTGAAAACTCCGACGACGCCTGCTGCGATCCATGAGTACTGCCAGAGCGAAAGTGAAGTGTCGTTAACGCTCGTTACGCCTTTTGGAAAACCTAAGCCCGACAAGTCCTTGGATTGAAATGAGCAACCGTTCAAAAGTAGCAATGCGGGTGCAATGAGAGCTGCTACTCGGACTGGGCGCCAATTGCGCGGAGCGTGACGTGACATGGGTTAAGGATAGTGGCGCGGTGTGCATGCGCCCGCCGGAGCGAGTAGCGTTCATCCGGTGGTTCGTGTCACAGGAAATTTCACATCAGAGAGCCCCCTGCACCCTGCCGCCACGTCGGCCTTATTAGCCGCCTTTGACCAAGGGTGGGCCGATCCCAAGAAGCTATCGCAGAGCTCTGCTAGGGCTGCGATTCTTCGCAATCAATCTTTAGAAAATATCGCAGCGCGCCTTGGCATTCGACCCGATGCAATGGAGATTCTGGGTGAGCCAGCTCTGGGCCACTTCTTAGGGGTTGCAGGACTAACCCACGAAACCTCAACTCTTGCTTACTCTGCAATTGATAAGGGAAAGATTCGTGCTGTTGTTCGTGCGCATCGCGGCCCCACTGTCGAACTGCCAGTAAATCATCAGGGAGCCATTGAAGGAGTTAGCACTTTATCGCCGCAATCTGTTCTCTCTTTTCAGCTGGCAAATCAAGAGACCGGAGTCATGCAAGAGATAGCCGAACTTGCCTCCTCCGAGATTCTTATCGCGATCGATGCGACAGCTTCTGGTCCAAGAGCTCCTCTTCCATCGCAATGGAACACCGCGCTCTTCGATGCAACTTCATGGAACGGTCCTGCTGGTATTGCAATTCTCGCAATTAATAACGCGCCATCTTTCACATATCCGCTACCCCATATTGCACCGATTAAATCTCCGGGAACATATTCCTTGCCTCTTCTGATTGCTGCCTCTGTTGCACTTGAGAATTTCCAATCCGAAGATGCTGCTCTACGAACTTATGCGATTGCGAAATTGCTACAGGTACCTGGGCTTGAAGTCGTCGCACCAAAGACCAGGGCTCTCCCCCACATCTTCTCCTGTGTAATTTCAGGTGTTGCTGGTGAACAGTTAGTACGCGAACTTGGGCAGCGCGGCGTAGATATCGACTCTGGATCTGCTTGTTCGCCGGAAGATCTTCAACCAAGCCACGTCCTGGCGGCGATGGGATATGCGACTGAGGGGCACCTGCGTCTTACTCTGCACACAGAAACATCGGAGAAAGAAATTGATTACTTAGTTGAGTCCATGACAGATGTAGTTGCGCAACTACGCAGGTAGATGCGCTGCGATTTCTAAGGCAGCATCCGCACCATACGCATCTTTAAAGCGTGCGACGAACTCACTCTGAGTGAATCGATACTCCTGAGTGCCCGTTGTCTCTATGACATAGGTAGCAATCATTGAACCCAATTGCGCACAGCGCTCGAGAGATAAGCCCCAGGCAAGACCTGCGACGAAACCAGATCGAAAGGAGTCGCCTACACCCGTTGGATCAATCTTCGCCTTTTCTTGGGCACAGCCGATTTTGATAAATGTTCCATCAACACTTTCAACACGCGCACCTTCAGATCCCAAAGTCACAATGCGGTACTTCACGCGTTCCAGAATTTCGTGATCACTCCATCCAGTCTTCTGAATCGCAAGAGCTAGCTCGTATTCGTTCATAAATAGGTAGGTGGCTCCAGAGATCAAAGACTTAATCTCTTCACCGTTCATGCGCGCCATCTGCTGGGATGGATCTGCTGCAACTGCGACACCACTAGCCAGCGCTACTTCAGTGTGGCGCAACATCGCTTCGGGGTCATCGGGTGAAACAACAATGAGATCGAGCTTTCCGACCTTATCCATAATGGGTTGCAGTTCTATATTGCGAGCCTCGGACATTGCTCCAGGAAAGAAGGAAGCGATCTGATTGAGCTCAGTATCGGTAGTGACAGTGAAGTGAGCTGTGTGCTGAGTTGTTGAGACAAGAGCATGAGATGTATCGACTCCGTGACGTGAGAGCCATGCGTCGTAATCCGCAAAATCTTTACCTACGGCGGCGATAAGAATCGGATTCAGCCCTAAAACTCCAAGACCAAATGCAATGTTGGCAGCACATCCACCACGACGGACATCAAGGCCATCCACGAGGAATGAGAGTGAAACTTTTTCAAGAGACCCTGCAACAAGTGAATCGGTAAACTTTCCAGGAAAAGTCATGATGTGATCAAGACCTACTGAACCAGCTACACCAATTTTCATAGCTGGAATCTAACTACAGCTGTGGCTATTTAACGGCTATTAGTTAAATGAATCGCCGCATGCACATGAACCCTGCGCATTTGGATTATCGATTGTAAAGCCCTGCTTCTCGATAGTGTCAACGAAATCAATAGATGCGCCCATGAGATAGGGATCGCTCATCTTGTCTACAACAACTTTGACTGCACCAAATTCGCGAGTGACATCGCCATCTTGATTGCGATCATCGAAGTAGAGCTGGTACTTCAGGCCAGAACAGCCACCTGGCTGTACTGCAACACGGAGGTAGAGATCATCGCGACCTTCTTGTGCAAGAAGGGCGGAGACCTTTGCAGCTGCGACATCAGTCAATGTGATGCCAGTTGTAATCTCGACTGGAGTTGTTGTTGTTTCAGTAGTCATGTGCGCAAGAATACCCGCGTTTAGGTTGCGATGGCTAACCCAAACGCATGACAATAAGCCCATGTCTATCAGCCTCAGTGAACTCCTGATTTTGGGCCAAGGCTCTGATCTGGCTTCCGAGCGCGGAGTCTCATGCTCTGGAGAGCTTCCACCCGCCAGTGACCCGCATCTGGTCGAGCGTGCAATCGCCGCACGGGCTGCACTGGGTTCTCGTGCTCTGATCTTGGGCCATCACTATCAACGCGATGAAGTAATTCAATTTGCTGATATCACCGGAGATTCTTTTAAGTTGGCACAATCTGCTGCTGCACAAAGTGAGGCTGAATTTATCTTCTTCTGTGGCGTTCACTTTATGGCCGAGAGCGCAGACATTCTCACCTCTTCCAAGCAACGCGTCATCCTTCCTGATCTGGCAGCTGGATGTTCCATGGCTGACATGGCTACCGCCAATCAGGTAGATCAATGCTGGAAAGAGTTAGAGCGAATTGGCGTTGCCGCAAAGACGGTTCCTGTTACCTATATGAATTCATCTGCTGCAATTAAGAGTTTTACTGGCGAGCATGGTGGAACTATCTGCACATCTTCAAATGCACAGAAGAGTTTGGAATGGGCATTTAGTAAGGCAGAGAAAGTTCTCTTCCTCCCAGATCAACACCTTGGTCGCAACACAGCAGTTTTATCTCTTGGGTTATCGATCGAGGATTGTGTTCTGTGGAATCCGTGGAAGCCCATGGGTGGATTAACAGAAGATCAAATTAAGAGCGCCAAAATGATCTTGTGGCGTGGTCATTGTTCAGTACACGGTCGTTTCACCCGCGAGACTGTCAATGAAGTTCGATCACGCATTCCTGGTGTGCAAGTGATCGTGCACCCCGAGTGCCAACATGAAGTTGTACTGGCCGCAGACGTGGTGGGGAGTACTGAAAAGATTATTCAGACAGTTTCATCATCACCCGCCGGAAGTAAGTGGGCCATCGGTACAGAGCTCAATCTCGTCTCACGCCTTGCGCAGAACAACCCGGATAAGGAAGTTGTCTTCCTTGATAAGACTGTCTGCTACTGCTCCACGATGAATCGCATCGATTTGCCACACTTAGTCTGGGCGATGGAGTCAGTCGTGGCAGGTCACATTGTCAATGAAATCAAGGTTGATGAGCGTGTAGCAAAGTACTCGAAGTTAGCGCTCGAGCAGATGCTCGCTCTATAGTTCGACTCATGTCTGAATCACTCGATAATAAAAAAGGCCGCCCTACTCCCAAGCGTAAAGAGGCCGAAGCTGCTCGAAGAGTCTCTTCAATCGCGCCTGCTTCCACCAAAGCTGAGAAAGCACGCGCCAAAGACGCTGCAAAGAGTGCACGCATTGCACAACGCGCGGCCTACCTTCGTGGCGATGAGAGCGCTCTCCCATTTCGCGATAAGGGTCCGGTAAAGAAGCATGTCCGCAACTACGTTGATTCACGACGTTCTATCGGTGAATACTTCTTGCCCGTTATCTTTGTTGTTCTCTTCTTAACTTTAATCCCATCTAAAATTTTCCAACTGGGCAGCATTGCTGTGATGTATACAGTGCTCTTGGTTTCCGTCGTTGATGGATTTCTCCTTACCCGCAAACTCAAGCGCGAAGTCAGCGCGAAGTTCCCAGGAGCTGAGCTCAAGGGAATCGGAATGTACGGATGGCTGCGATCAACTCAAATGCGCAGAATGCGCACACCTAAGCCTTCAATCAAAGCTGGCGAGCCCTTCTAAAAGATTTAAGCGCGAGGGTTTGGACTCTCGTTCTTCTTTGGGTCGCGCTCTGGCAGGTTTCCAAGTGCGCTATCAATTGCCTTGATGACATCTGCTGACAGTTTTACACCCGATGCCTTTACATTCTCTTTTACCTGTGAAGGTTTGGTGGCTCCCATAATTGCGGAAGAGACATTGTCATTGCTGAGCACCCATGCCAGAGCCAGTTGAGACATCGAAATATCTAGCCCTTCAGCGATTGGCTTCAACTTCTGCACCGCTGTCAATATCTCATCTGACATCAAGCGAGAAATAAAGTTGGCACCACTCTTCTTATCTGTGGCTCGTGAGCCTGCAGGCGGCTTCTTGCCGGGAAGATATTTTCCGGTAAGTACTCCTTGTGCCATCGGCGACCAGACAATTTGGCCGATTCCCTCTTTGCGTGAAAGAGGCACAACTTCAGCTTCAATGACACGCCAGAGCGCGGAATATTGTGGCTGACTTGAGACAAAACGGTTATAGCCGCGCGCATCTTGAATCTTCAGAGCTGCAGCAATCTGTTGCGCATTCCATTCAGAGAATCCGATGTAGCTGACCTTTCCTTGACGAATCAAATCATCGAAGGCGCTGAGAGTTTCTTCCAGTGGTGTTTCAACATCAAAGCGATGGGCTTGATAGAGATCGATGTGGTCTGTGTTGAGTCGTTTAAGAGATGCGTTACATGACTCCATGATGTGTTTACGAGATAGGCCACGATCATTCTTGCCAGTACCAGTTGGCCAGTAGACCTTCGTGAAGAGTTCATATGATTCGCGACGAACACCTTTGAGCGCCTTGGCAAGAACTACTTCAGCCTTTGTTCCGGCATAGACATCTGCGGTGTCAAAGGTAGTAATTCCTTGAGTGAGTGCTTCACGGACACACTTGACGGCTGCTTCTGTCTCTACTTGGGATCCGTGAGTAATCCAGTTTCCATAAGAGATTTCAGAGACATACATTCCGGTACTGCCAAGGCGTCTATATTCCATATCCGAACCTTACGGCGCGCGTGGTGAGTTGCCAACATCGAGTGGCTGTGGTTTCCTACGCAAACAACTTCATAGATATCTCTGTAGGGGAAGTTCGGTGCAAATCCGACGCTGACCCGCAACCGTAAGACTTTTCACAGACGTGAACTGTTCAAGTCGGATTACCTACTTTGATATTTGCACGTGACCAACACCCGCCGAGGTTTGCGGGGTGTAGTCCAAAGGTATTTGGCGTATTTGGCCGACCGCTCGCGAGCTACCCCTGTGAGACTCTTCTTTTTTAGGAGTTCACACTGTGAAAACACATTGCAAGAAGATTGCAATCGCACTTCTTCTCATCTCAACTCAGATCATCGCAATTCCAGCATCTCATGCTGCAACAAAGGGCTATCGCTATTGGGGTTACTTCCAAGCAGCGCCCGGTAGTACACATTGGAAAGCGGCCATGACAGGTCCAACCGTGGATATCGCCGATGGCGCTGTCGAAGGATGGTCATTTGTATTCAGTAGCGACGACGTTCCATCTGTTGCGCCAATGACAACACCAAGTTTCGCTTCGATTTGTGGCTCGACCAAAGCCGATCCGGATACAAAACGCATCGCTCTTGTTATTGAATTTGGCAATCCGGTGTACGCACCCAAGGGTGAAAAAGTTCAGAGACCAATCATGCAATGTGTAACGACTGCAAAGAGTTCACAAGGTATTGATGTGCTCGGTCAAGTCGTCAAGGTGCGATCTGCTAGCTCCGGCTTGATTTGTGGCCTCAATGGATACCCAAAGAAAGAATGTGGCGTAGAGATTCCAACGCCAGCTGCACTTCTTAAGAAATAAGCAGATGAGAAAACCACTACATCCACTCACATTGTGGATTGCCTCAATTTTCCTAGCAATTGGGGTGGTCGCACTTGATAGCGCCTACATCGCAATTGCGATTGTGGGTGTAGTGGCGCTCTTCGTCTTTATTCGACGCGACGGTTCGCCGTGGAATATTAGTTTTGCGCTCTCCTTACGAATCGGAGCCACCATTCTGGCAATTCGCACAGTGGTAGGTGTTCTGATTGGAGTTCCCATCCCCGGACGAACCCTTTTTACGATTCCTATCCTGCATCTGCCATCGTGGATGCCCGGGATTCGTATCGGTGGCGCAGTCACTCTCGAAAGATTGTCATCATCGCTGCACGAGGGCATCATCATCGCCACGCTGATTGCTCTCTTCGGAGCGGCAACATCACTGACCAGCCCACACAAGTTATTGCGCGTAATACCGTCATTTATCTATGAAATTGGAATCACCTTAGTTATTGCAACCTCCCTCTTTCCGCAGTTAGCGACGGGTGTTCGCAGAATCCGTACTGCACAGAAGTTACGTGGCATAGAAAAGGTCAAACTCGGTTCAATAGCTCTGCCACTGCTTGAAGAGGCGCTAGCGCGTTCTTTGCAATTGGCAGCTTCTATGGATTCTCGTGGCTACGGCGTCAGACGTAAACGTTCTCGCTATCGTCCACAACAATGGTTGGCGCGAGATAGCGCATTCATTCTTCTCACTGGGTTACTTACCTTGGTCATGGTGGCGCAATGATTACCTTTTCAAATGTATCTCTTCTCTACCCGCACTCGACAAAGACCATTCTGGAAGATCTCTCCTTCGAGATTGAAGAAGGTGAAATGGTCTTGGTTATGGGCGAGACTGGATCTGGTAAATCATCGCTCTTGCGACTTATTAATGGATTAGTCCCGCACCATACTGGTGGAATATTGGCCGGAGATATCTCAGTCGATGGAATTTCAACTCGAACCGTAAAACCAGGTGCGCTAGCACATCTAGTCGGCATCGTAGGCCAGAATCCGCTCAACGGTTTTGTCACAGATATCGTTGAAGAAGAGCTCGCCTTCACTATGGAATCACTCAATGTTGCACCTGAAGTCATGCGTAAGAGAGTGGAAGAAGTCCTCGACATCCTCGGACTTACTGCAATTCGTAGCCGTTCTATTGCAACGCTCAGCGGTGGTGAACAACAGCGCGTTGCTATCGGTACAGCGCTGGTCATGCACCCTAAAGTCTTAGTCCTCGACGAACCTACTAGCGCACTCGACCCGATCGCTGCTGAAGAAGTTCTCTCTGTGCTTCACAGGTTGGTCCACGACTTAAGCGTTACCGTCATCATCGCCGAACATAGACTCGAACGAGTCATTCAATTTGTCGATCGCATTATCTACATCCATGGAAATGGCGAGACGGCAATTGGTCCCGCTGAAGAGATTTTGCAGAAGGCCGATCTTGTTCCGCCGATTATCAAACTCGCCCGCGCCCTTCATCTCAATGAAATTAAGACCAGCGTCAGAGATGTGCGCCGCCAGACTGAAGATATCCGCTCACGCGATTTTCCAACTGTTGCCTCAAGCACGCACGCAGTAACACCTGCCATCATCGTCTCCGATATTTCACACTCATATGGCGCGAAACCGGCGCTGCATAATGCGAGCACCACGATCGGCCATGGAGAAATTGTCGCCATCATGGGCAGAAACGGCGCTGGAAAGAGCACCCTTCTACATTCCATAGTCGGCTTGCATTCACCTGACTCGGGAACAATTACTGTCAATGGTCGCAATCCGGTAACTCTCAAAGGTCCTCAGCGACGTCACGCGATTGGATATGTTCCTCAAGAACCAAGTGATCTGCTCTTTGCACAGAGCGTTGGCGAAGAGTGCGCACAGGCCGATAACGACAACCAATTAAATTCTGGATCCACCTGGGCGCTGCTCAATACCTTGGTGCCGAACATAGGGCTGCACACTCACCCCAATGATCTCTCTGAAGGTCAAAGGTTGGCGCTGGTACTCGGCATTGTCTTGGCGGCTAATCCAGAAGTACTTGTCCTCGACGAACCGACACGTGGGTTGGATTACCGAGCTAAGAATCTCTTTACGTTGGCCTTAAAAGAATATGCAACTCAATCCAATCGACCAGTGCTCCTTGCTACACATGATGTGGAACTTGTCGCAGAGCTAGCAGATCGCGTCCTCTTCTTAGCTGAAGGAGAGATCGTGGCCGATGGCACAACTCTCGATGTACTTCTC
>Ga0209829_10001150_pt1 | contig 22208 bp, 19 predicted proteins | sample C_140205_EF_Meta_FD_187311 | JGI IMG/M metagenome (GOLD analysis project Ga0209829, IMG submission 187311) | Freshwater microbial communities from Lake Croche, Canada to study carbon cycling - C_140205_EF_MetaG (SPAdes) (version 2) | ecosystem: Environmental > Aquatic > Freshwater > Lake...
ATCTCGCTGGTGCTGATCATTTGGATGTTGATGTTTTCTTGCGCAAGGGTTTTGAACATCAAGCTTGCCACGCCTGCATGCGAGCGCATGCCGATACCAACGATCGATACCTTGGCGACTTTATCGTCGGATAACACTTCACTTGCACCGACCGCTGGTGCGATAGTGCCTTTGAGCAGCGTCAGCGTGCGGTTGAATTCGTTGCGGTGTACGGTAAAAGTGAAATCTGTTGTACCCGCTACTGACTGGTTTTGCACAATCATGTCGACATCAATATTGGCATCCGCCACTTTGCCCAAGATCGCATAGGCAACACCTGGCTTATCGGGCACACCCAACAGGGTGACTTTGGCCTCGTCGCGGCTAAAGGCGATGCCTGAAACAACGGCTGCTTCCATTTTTTCGTCTTCCTCAAAAGTAATCAGAGTGCCAGAGTGCATTTCTTCGTCTAGCGACATATTGGGGTCTGTCAGCGATGACAGCACGCGTGTTGGCACGCGGTACTTACCCGCAAACTCAACCGAGCGAATCTGCAACACCTTAGACCCTAACGAGGCCATTTCAAGCATCTCTTCAAAAGAGATGACGCTGAGCCGGCGGGCATCAGGCTCGACGCGTGGATCAGTGGTGTACACGCCATCAACGTCGGTATAGATCAGGCACTCGCGCGCCTGAAGGGCTGCAGCCACTGCAACGGCCGAGGTATCAGAGCCGCCGCGACCGAGCGTGGTGATGTTACCCAAATCATCGACCCCCTGAAACCCAGCCACCACTACCACGCAGCCGGCGTCAAGATCTTGGCGGATACGTGTGTCATCAATCGAAGTGATGCGCGCCTTTGTATGGGCAGAATCAGTGCGAATGGGTACTTGCCAGCCAGCGTAGCTGCGGGCTTTCAGGCCTTCAGCCTGCAGGGCGATTGCGAGCAAACCGCTTGAAGCTTGTTCACCGGTAGCAGCAAGCGCGTCGAGTTCACGACCATCGGCCTCGGCGGATAGTTCGCGAGCAAGCCCAAGCAAACGATTGGTTTCGCCAGACATTGCCGAGGGCACCACAACCACTTGATGGCCAGCAGCATGCCACTTGGCCACGCGACGTGCCACGTTTTTAATCCGTTCGACCGACCCCATTGAGGTGCCGCCGTATTTATGAACAATAATTGACATGATGTTAAATGTTTAGCTTCGTGGGATGAGGCCCGCGATGTCAGCGTCTTAGCTGCAAGGTCGACTATTTTAGCCCGAAGACTGCAAGACTGAGTCTCGCATCAGCAAGAGCCCTCCTAAAAGACAGTCGACCTCACTCGTTTGACAGAACAACCCGTCCTTGTTTGCAACGAACCGCCACTGCGCCATGCTGCCAAAGCAATTCACGATCGTGCCCCAACGCATGCAATTGTCGCAACTGGCGTAGCAAATCGGCTAAACGGCGCTCACCCGGCATTGCAACGCCCTGCTCTTGCAGCCAATGACGCACGACTAATGCCTGACGGGCAGCGCTGAGCGCCCGCCAAGGTAATAAGCTAAAGCTTTGGTCCTCTGTTTTGAAATCGAGTGCCGCCAGATCAAGCGCTGCAACTTCAGCCAACACCTCGTTGGCTTCGCCGGCCTGTCTGGCATGACGTACCAGCGTTTGGCACCACGCTGGCCAATAAGTGTTCAATACAGGCGCCAACGCATGACGCAAAGCCCCTCGCGCATATTTTGGATCGGTATTGCTTGGGTCTTGGACCGCAGCCCAACCTGTGCGCTGTGCGTAGGCGTCTGCAACGCCCAGTAGCTCGGCCCGCTCTACGTCAAGCCAAGGCCTTAACAGACGCATACCACCGCGCTGGGCGTCGCCCTGCATCGCCGCCAGACCTGACACACCGGTACCGCGCAGTAGGCGCAACAAAACCGTCTCGGCTTGATCTTGGCGGTGGTGAGCAAGGAGCACTGCAGCCACGTCATGTTCAAGACATAACTGCGCCAACGCCGCGTAACGTGCGTCGCGCGCGGCACCCTCAAGGCCTAAGCCCGCAGCCAAATCCACCTGAACATGGCGCACCTGCAACGAAACGTTTAAGCATTTCGAAAACTGCTGCAAGTGGGTCACCCAGGTATCCGCCTCAGCCATCAGACCGTGATGAACGTGAAAAAAATAGAGTGGTCGTGCTGCGTCAGCACAGTGCTCTGCTGCGATCAGCGCCAAGGCGACTGAATCAGCGCCCCCGCTTAACGCAACGGCAATGGGCGCGTCAGACGCGAAAGGCGCCAAGGCTTTTTTCAGCAAAGCACTTAGGTTAGAGTGCGAAGCGTCCATGACGCGCGCCAAAACTTAAGCGCGAACTTCTTGAAAACGTCCGTACGACAACAAACGCTCAAGGCGATGATCAATCAACTGTTGCGGCGTCATGCCTGACAATTGCCTGAGCGCATCGCCAAGTGAGCGACGCAACAAGCGTGCCATCACACGTGGATCGCGATGCGCACCACCGATAGGTTCGTTGACGACCCTGTCGATCAAACCAAACTCTTTCAAGCGATCAGCGGTAATCGCCAATGCAGCAGCTGCCTCAGAGGCCTTGTCGGCACTGCGCCACAAAATCGAAGCACACCCTTCGGGCGAGATCACCGAGTAAGTTGAGTACTGCAACATCATGACCACGTTACCCACTGCAATCGCCAAGGCTCCGCCTGAGCCACCCTCGCCAATAATGGTCGAGATAATTGGCACCTTGAGTTCGGCCATCGCGTATAAATTATGGCCGATCGCCTCTGACTGTCCGCGCTCTTCGGCACCAATGCCAGGGTATGCGCCGGGCGTATCCACAAAGGTAAAGACTGGTAAATTAAATTTTTCGGCCAGCCGCATTAAGCGCATGGCCTTGCGATAGCCTTCAGGCCGAGGCATCCCAAAATTACGCGCTGCGCGTTCTTTGGTGTCGCGACCTTTTTGGTGACCGAGCACCATGCAAGGTGTGCCATTGAAGCGTGCCATGCCACCCACAATAGACAGATCATCGGCATACATTCGATCACCATGCAACTCATGAAAATCGGTAAAAATTTCACGCACGTAATCCAGCGTGTAGGGGCGCTGAGGGTGACGCGCCACCATAGAAGTTTGCCAGGGCGTCAATTTTGAATAGATATCTTTGGTCAGAATTTGACTTTTTTGTTGCAAACGACCAATCTCTTCAGAGATATCGACCGCAGAATCTGCCTGAACGTAGCGCAGTTGCTCAATCTTGCCTTCGAGCTCGCCAAGCGGCTGTTCAAAATCTAAGTATGTATTTCGCATATTCATGTACCCCAAACGGTGACGTATTTAGTATTCGACCGGAACCGGATCGAGACTACGCCACAAATACCAGGTCGCGACTGTTCTAAAAGGCTGCCAGCCCTGCGCAACTTCGCGCGCCTCAAAACGAGAGACAGGCTCGCCACTGAAGTAGTGTAACGATATTGCTTTTAACAATCCGACATCATCAAGCGGCAAGACATCGGGTCGTTGCAAATTAAAAATCAAAAACATCTCGGCAGTCCAGCGGCCAATCCCACGAATTGCAGTCAGCTCTTCAATGATGTCTTCGTCGGGCATTTGCTCCCACTTGGTGGGTTGCACGAGTTTGTCGCTAAAGTGTTTCGATAAATCGAGAATGTATTCTGCCTTTCGCCCAGACAGCCCAGCTGCACGCAAGCGCTCGAGCCCAGCTTTTTGCACTGAGGCCGGACTGGGTCGCTTGCCACACTGAAGCAGAACGCGTTGCCAAACGGACTCTGCGGCCTTGACAGAAATTTGCTGACCACAGATCGAGCGTGCCAATGTAATAAAAGGGTTGCCGCGTGTGGTCAACCAGATATCAGGATGATTCGGAATGATTTTTTTAAGAATCCGATCACGCTTCACCAGCTGCGCAAGCGCCTCGTCCCAGTAGTCGGGCTTATCCGTCTGCGAAACCGAGTTCGCTGTCGCTTTGGGGGCAGTATGAACCACTGTCTTGGCTGCCGCCTTAGCCGCCGTCTTTGCTGTCGTCGTTGCCATTATCTTTGACCTTACGCACGTCGCCACTGGGTCAGGCCACCGGGCTTATCATCAAGCTCAATTCCTGCGGCTTTCAGTGTTGCACGAATTCGGTCAGATTCGGCAAAGTTTTTTTGTTGCTTGGCAAACGCACGTGCAGCGATTTGCTCTTCGATTTGCTGCTCAGACAAGGCAGCGCTCACCTCTTGCCTGTGCACAACACCTGTACCTGCAGACGCCGCATTGACAGTCGCTGTCGCAGCGCCAGAGGCAGTTGCAGTTGCAGTTGCTGCTTTCAGCGCACTGGCTTGCTCAAGCGCACGACGGGTGTAACGCGTGGCACTTTGAAAATAGGCCTTAGGATCTTGTTGCAACAAGCCTAATAACGAACCAAGTGCTTTGAGTTGCACGCACACACTTTCGTCTTGGCTACGATTAGCTTGGCTGGCCAAATCAAACAGCGCTGCAACTGCGCCAGCAGTATTAAAGTCATCATCCATCGCTACTTTAAAGGCTTGCGCCGCTGGGCTTGACCAATCAAGTGCCGCCGAGCCGCTCGCCGGTATATTCTGCAACGTTTGATACAGCCGATCAAGCGACTGTTGTGCATCAATTAAGTTATCCGGCGCGTAGTTTTGCGCGCTACGATAATGGTTGCGCACGATAAAAAACCGCAACATCTCGGCTTCGCGCGGATTGACCTGGTACTGCGCAGACTCGTCTGAATGTCCTGGCAAATCGGTGCTGACACCGATCGTTTGACGAATCGTACGAAAGTTGCCTAATGACTTTGACATTTTGTCAGCGTCAACCATCAACGGGCCGCAGTGCATCCAGGTGTTAGCCAGTGTGCCGCCAAACGCGCCTTCGGTTTGGGCAATTTCGTTTTCGTGATGCGGAAATTTCAAGTCTGGCCCACCTCCGTGGATATCTAGCGGTACGCCTAACAAGGCCTTGCTCATCGCCGAACATTCAATGTGCCAGCCTGGTCGTCCCCAACCATATACCGAAGGCCAGCGAGTATCGTCGGGCTCGTGTTCTTTGGCGGATTTCCATAAAACAAAATCCAAAGGATCGCGCTTATTGGAGCCCACTGCGACTCGCTCGCCTGCCCGCAGATCGTCAAGCGATTTACCCGAAAGCTTGCCGTAGCCCGTAAACTCGCGAACCGCAAAGTTCACGTCGCCGTCGGTTGCATGGTAGGCCAGGCCTTTTTTTTCAAGTGTGCCAATAATATCGAGCATGTCGCCCACATAATCGGTTGCGCGGGGTTGATGATCAGGCGCCTGAACACCCAAGGCGCGTTCATCAGCTTGCATCGCCTGAATAAAAAACTGCGTGACTGAAGACAGTCGCTGATTGGATTGGACAGCTTTTTTAATGATCTTGTCGTCAATATCGGTGATATTACGCACATAATTCACCTTCAAGCCCGATGCACGCAACCAACGCTGGATCACGTCAAAGCTGACGAGCATGCGGGCATGGCCAAGATGGCAATAGTCATAAACCGTCATGCCGCAGACATATAGACCGGCAAAACCTGCCCGCAAAGGGATAAAGGGACTTTTAGAGCGTGACAGCGAGTCGTAAATCTGGAGCATGCTTTATAGGGGATCAGAGGCCGGAGTAGAGAAAAATAGACGCCGCTCGGTGTTCAAGCAAAAGCAGCGTTAAAATGCGAACGGTCAAGTATAGCAATTGAGGGTTTCACGCCTTGAAGCTGCAAAAAAATATCTGTTCGATCTTGTTAGCCGTCAGCACTGCAGCGCTTCTGCCAGGGATAGCGCTTGCCCAAGTCAATTACGGCAACAGCATGACGCCTGGGGTAGTTAACCCCTTGAATCCCAACGCGACGATGCAACAGCCTGATCAAAACTCGCAAATGCCGATGCCCTCAGCAATGCCCAATGCTTCCGGCAATCAGGTGCTCGGCGACCAACCCCGCGAGTTAGGCTGGGATGGTCTGGCCAAAGTTTTAGACGCCATTGCGCCGTCAGTTGATACGCGGATACCGTTGACGCCCTCTGAAGTGACTACTCGCATCGAGGGTCTGATCGGGGCCAATCGGCTGCCTGAAGCGCTGGCTGAGGTCGAAAAGCGACTCGTGATCGAAGCGAATCGCACCACCCCCGGCACCGATGTGCAGCTCATGTTCATGCAAGCTCGGCTATTCACAGAAATGAACCGTCTGACAGAAGCCGAGAACATCTATCAACGCATGACCATGCGGTTTCCTGAGCTTCCTGAACCCTGGAACAATCTTGCCGCCCTTTACGTGCGCCGTGACGAACTCGATCAGGCGCGTCGCGCGCTTGAACAAGCGATTATGATCAACCCAAAATATGCTGTTGCACAAGCTAATTTGGGCGATGTGCAAATGAGTTTGGCTCTTCGGGCGTACCAACGCGCCGCTGCCGCGGGGATACCTGGCCTCACCCCTAAAATTCGTAGCGTCAAGACTCTGATTGAGGGCCCTGCTAAATGAAAGTTTTTTTAAACTGGCTGCGCATTGCGCGCAGTCTTTTACTAGTTAGTATGTTGCCGCTAGTGTATGTTAACGCCCAGGCGGCGCCCCCCTCTACCTCAACCTCTCAACAAGGCGTTACTTCAATGAGCACCAATCCACGCGTGAAAATGACCACCAGTCTTGGCGATATCGTCATCACCTTAGATGCCGTTAAAGCTCCAAAAACAGTCGCTAACTTTTTAGCCTACGTCAACGACGGTTTTTATAATGGCACTGTTTTTCACCGAGTGATCGATGGCTTCATGGTTCAGGGCGGCGGCTTTGAGCCCGGCCTGAAACAAAAGTCTACAAAAGCGAATGTTGAAAACGAAGCCAACAATGGCCTGAAAAATAACAAATACACACTGGCAATGGCTCGCACAAGCGATCCGCATTCAGCGACTGCTCAATTTTTCATTAACGTTGCAAACAACGACTTTCTGAACCATACAGCACCCACAGCGCAAGGCTGGGGCTACGCCGTATTTGGTGAAGTCACAGAAGGCACAGACATTGTCGACAAAATGAAGGCTGTGCCCACAGCGAACAGTGGTTTTCACCAAAATGTTCCGACAACCGATCTGCTCATCACAAAGGCTGTCGTCCTTGAATAAGATTGCCCTTGCAGGCCCGGTCTGGCTCGCTTCAGATGTGCATTTGGGGCAGAACACCGTTCAAACCTCCGAAGCGTTCAGGGCCTTTCTTAAGCTCGCCTCGAAAGAGGCTGCTGGGCTATTGTTGCCAGGCGATATCTTTGACGCCTGGATTGGTGACGATGTTGCCGTGGTGGCCCCGCCCTGGCTTGCGCAAGACTTGATGGCCATCAAAGCGTGCGCAGCCAAGATTCCGGTTTGGCTCGGCCGCGGCAACCGCGATTTTTTAATGGGTGAAGCCCTGGCCGCTGGCCTTAATGCCCGTTTATTACCCGAGCAAGTATTAGTCTCGATCGGTGGGCGCACGATGTTGTTAAGCCACGGCGACGAGTACTGCACCGATGACCTACCCTACCAACAGTTTCGCGCCATGGTGCGTAACCCTGCGTGGCAGTCTGGTTTTTTAGCGCGCAGCATCCCTGAACGACTCACACTCGCGGCTCAGGCACGCGGCGAAAGCATGGCGGCCAATCAAAATAAAAGTAGCGAGATCATGGATGTCAACGCCGACGCCGTGGCCGCCGCAATCCGTGCAGCCAGCGTTTCGTTAGTTGTACATGGTCATACACATCGCCCAGGCCGTAATGTCTTGTCAGTTGATGGCAATCGCTGCGAGCGCTGGGTGCTGCCAGACTGGGATTGCGATCATCTTGAAACCGGCGAAAAAGCACGCGGTGGGTGGATGGTGATCGACGAAGACGGCCCGAGCTTGTTTGACTTAGACCACGCTTAGGCCACGCAGACAACACCGTTATTGCACAGTGTGGTCGACTGCCTGCGTTAATTTTTTAACTAGTACCTGCGCAATGCGCCTGCCGTCGATTTGCAAGACTTCAAAATTAAAGCGCGAGTGCTGCCCAACAAACTCACACTGATCGCCTGCCACTGGCAGTTGTCCAAAGCGCTCTAGCAGGTAGCCTGCAAGCGTCGTGTAATCCTGATCAACGTCTACTAAGCCTTCGGTATCAAGCAGCTGCTCAAGATGATGCAAATCAGCCGCACCATCTACGCGCCATTGCCCTGCTCCGTCTGAAACGATATCCGGAGTCTCATCCTCGTCTGGAAACTCACCCGCGATGGCCTCGAACACATCAATCGGTGTCACCAACCCTTGGATGGTACCAAACTCATCCGCAACCAACACCAACTGTCCGCGTGACCGCTTTAAGGTATCCATCAAACGAATGATACTAATCGTATCGTGCACGATGATAGGTTCACGCAAGTTGACCTTGCGAATATTGCCGTGTGTCAGCAAATCAGCAATCATGTCCTTCGCGCGCCCAATACCCACCACATCATCGACCGAAGCCCGACACACCGGAAAAAAGCTGTGGGGAACTGACGTGATTTGTTTTTGGATATCCTGCGCAGTGTCGTCAAGATCAATCCACGAAATTTCAGTGCGCGGAGTCATGACAGAATGAACCGAGCGCTCGGCAAGCGTCAATACACCGCTTACCATGTTGCGCTCTTCAATCCCAAAGGTGACCGTCTGCACTCCAGTTTGCTGCGAAGGCATCGGCATGATTGCCTCGTCAGGCAAACGCTTGCCTAACATTCGCAACACTGCCTCGGCCGTGCGCTCGCGCATCGGCCGCCCTGACTCAAGCTTAATCCCATTATGGCGGGCCAACTGATTCAAAAGTTCAATCAAGACAGAAAAACCAATCGCAGCGTAAAGATACCCCTTTGGCACCTTAAAGCCGAAGCCCTCGGCCACTAACGAAAAACCAATCATCAGCAAAAAACCCAGACACAACACCACCACAGTTGGGTGTGCATTCACAAAAGTCGTTAAGGGTTTTGAAGCGATCAGCATGATACCCACTGCGATCACGACTGCCGCCATCATTACTGGCAGTTGATCCACCATACCGATCGCGGTAATCACGGCATCAATCGAAAAGACAGCGTCTAGCACAACGATCTGGGTCACAATCACCCAAAAGTCGGCGTAAGTTCTGGCCTGACCGAGCTCTGGACGTTGGCCCTCTAGGCGCTCGTGTAACTCGAGCGTGCCTTTAAAGAGCAGAAAAAAGCCGCCCACCATTAAGATAATGTCGCGCCCCGTTAACTCGAAGCCCGCAAAGCTGAGCCAGGGCTCTTTGAGCTGCACAAGCCATGAGATCCCCATCAACAAGCCCAAGCGCATGACTAGGGCGAGTAGTAGGCCAATGATACGAGCCCGATCGCGCTGAGCCGGCGGCAGTTTGTCGGCAAGAATTGCGATGAAAATCAGATTGTCAATACCGAGAACGATCTCGAGTACGACGAGGGTAAAAAGGCCGATCCATATCGTTGGATCAAGCAGCCACTCCATTGAGGGCTCCGAAAGTGACTGAATGTTTGATGGTAGCCGAAAAATTCTTTAATCGGCTGTCATGCGACCTTTGCTCAGTGTCTAAACGTCTAACAAGCTTTTGCCACAGGTGCAGAAGTTCGCCTGATTCGGCTCAAGGGATAACAATACGGACGCTGTAGGCATGCGCATTGTTACCCGTTAGCGCAATAGCTGTCGGTCAAATCGCTCGCAGCCAGCGTACCCACGCACCTGATCAGACCTTAACAAAGCCTAGCATCTGCGTGAAAATCTTAGGTGTAGCCGCGAGCACATTGCCAGACTCCATCCAGGTTTGCTCGCCTTCAAGATCAGACACGAGCCCGCCTGCTTCAAGCACCATTAAGCTTGCCGCAGCCATATCCCACTGCTTTAAACCGATCCCGCAAAAACCATCTAGCCTGCCTACCGCCACATAGGCCATATCAAGCACTGCTGAACCCGTGCGGCGCACACCCGCACACCCGCGTGCCATTTCAAGATAACGCGGCGCTGAGAGGTCATCAGGGCCCACCGAGCCTGGCCAACGCGCGCCGAGAAGCGCATCATGAAATTTAGTTTGTGCGGTAACACGCATACGACGATCATTTAAAAAGGCACCACCGCCACGACTCGCCGTGAACATCTCATTACGCGAGGGATCAAAAATGACCGCATGCATCACTTGCCCGCGTTGACGCAGCGCGATCGAAATCGCATAGTTCGGAAAGCCATGGATAAAATTAGTGGTGCCGTCAATGGGGTCAATGACCCATTCATTTTCAGCAAGCTCGCCCTCGGGCGTGTTGCCATGTTGGCCCGACTCTTCAGCTAAAAAGGTGTGCTCTGGGTAGGCAGTGCTTAAAAGGCTGATAATCTCGTCTTCGGCGAGACGGTCGACTTCCGTGACATAATCGCGTGGCCCTTTGCGGGCGACTTGAAGGCGATCTAAGTCGAGGCTTGCGCGGTTAATGATGGTGCCGGCGCGCCGGGCCGCCTTGATGGCGGTATTAAGCATCGGATGCATAAAGGGTGCTTTATTAATTAGGCTAAACGTGGATTTTAGATGACTCTGGATTTTTCTCGTGTTCGCTTCATCATGACCGAGCCCAGCCACCCCGGAAACGTCGGTTCGGCGGCCCGTGCACTTAAGACTATGGGCTTTGACGAACTGGTGCTGGTTGCCCCAAAACTGCCTAATATGACACTTGAGCCTGATGCAAAAGCGCTGGCCAGTGGCGCCTCAGATGTACTTGAGCGCACCCAAACCTGCTCCACCCTTAGCCAAGCGCTTGAACCTGTCACCTTATCTTTTGCCCTCACCGCCCGTGCCCGCGATCTGGGACCGCCTGTCTGCGATATCCGACAAGCCGCTCAGATGGCACGCGATCACCTGCGCGAGCACCCACAGGGCCGTGTCGCTCTTGTGGTGGGTACTGAGCGCTCGGGGCTGACCAACGAGCAGGTGAGCCTCTGCCATCGGGCCTGCACCATCCCCGCCAATCCTTTGTATAGCTCTTTGAATGTCGCGCAAGCCATGCAGTTAGGCGCTTTTGAGCTGCGCTATGCCCTGCTCGGCCTTGAGGCGGGTCAATCGGTATCGCCGCTCAGCCGAGCGACGGTCATGGCACTTGCAGCTGACCCCAATAACGCTCTAGATATCAACGCCTTGCCTGAGCCCGCTAAACCCTCAGGCAGCCGTCCTGCCAGCAGTCAGGCACTTCAAGCGTTATTGGCGCACTGGCAAGAGGCCTTAATCGCGGTTGAGTTTTTAAATCCGGCTCACCCTAAGAAATTGATGCCGCGCATGCAGCACTTTTTTAATCGTAACGACCTGACGGTTGACGAGGTTGATATGTGGCGAGGCGTATGCACCGCGATGGTCGACACCGCGCGTCGCACTCAACCGCCCGAATCATCCGGTTAATATCAGATCAAAGTCATCTTTGGTCTACCATCGCCGCTATGCTGAACAAACTTCGCGAAAATATCGCCTGTATCCTTGAACGTGACCCCGCTGCGCGCAGCAAGCTCGAGATCGTCACGTGTTACCCAGGCTTTCATGCCATTGTGGTACATGGCATCGCACATCGGCTTTGGGTGGCTCAATGGTTTTGGCTCGGTCGTTTTATTTCGCACTTGGGTCGGATCCTGACGGGTATCGAAATTCACCCGGGCGCCATCATTGGCCGCCGTGTGTTTATTGATCACGGATTTGGCGTAGTAATTGGCGAGACTGCTGAGATCGGCGACGACTGCACCATCTATCAAGGTGTGACGTTAGGCGGCACCCGGCTCTACAAAGGCGCTAAGCGTCATCCAACTCTGGGCAAGGGGGTTGTGGTCGGTGCAGGCGCGCAAGTGCTAGGTGGGTTCACCGTTGGTGACGGCGCACGCATTGGATCCAATGCGGTGGTCGTCAAGCCAGTACCGGCTGGGGCGACTGCGGTGGGTAACCCTGCCCGTTTGATTGAGGCTAAGCCTCAGGCGCCTGAGGCAAGACACACAACCGAAGATCCAGTGACTTCAACCCAGTTATCCCCCTGCGATGCTAGCTGGGATGCTGCGCCGTTGAAAGCCTTGCTCGACAAAGGAGCCCCGCCCCCGAATTCGACCGCGTCAAGTGATTCGGCGGATGACTCGGCCGGGTTCACTGCTTATGCGGCTGACGCAGGCGCAGGTGACCCGTTGGTTAAAGTTTTGCATGAGCTCATCAACCATGCCGCGGCGCAAGATGCCCGCATCGCGCAGCTTTGCCAAACCATCGAAGCGATGGGCTCGCAGGTCAAAGGGCAAACTGCACCCCTTGATGCGCAACGCTTGAATAAACTGGTTGACGAATAAAACGCTCGACTTAGCTTTTATTCGGCCTTAGCGCCAGCGCTTTTTACAACCACGCCCCAGCTCTCAGTTTGTGACTTCACAAACTGTTCAAACTGTTCGACAGAGCCAGCACCGTTAATAGCCCCCAAGTCATCCAAGCGCTTTTGAACATCGGGCTTTGCCAAGACTTTATTCATTGAGGCGTTTAGCTTAGCGACAATATCTTTGGGCGTACCGGCGGGCGCTGCAAGACCAAACCACGACGACACGTCAAAGCCCGGAAAGCCAGACTCTTGCATGGTGGGTACATCAGGTGCTGCGGGCGAACGCTTGGGTGAGGTAATGGCTAGCGCACGCAATTTACCTGCTTGCACCATGGGCCAAGCCGTTGGCATATTGTCGAACATCATCTGTACTTGCCCACCGATCAAATCAGTGAGTGCGGGCGTGCTGCCTTTATAGGGGATATGCGAAATATCGAGCTTGGTTTGTAATTTGAACAACTCGCCCGTCATGTGAATCGAGGTGCCCGCCCCCGAAGACGCAAAATTTAAAGTGCCAGGATTTTTCTTGGCGTACGCGATCAACTCTTGAACGGTATTGACCGGCACTTTTGGATTAATCACAAGCATATTTGGCACCTTGGCGGCCAAACCGACAGGGCTCAAGTCTTTAATCACATCAAATTTTAAATTCGAATACAGCGTTTGATTGATCGCGTTGGTCACTGCAATCATCAGCAGGGTGTATCCGTCGGCCGGAGCGCGCACGACTAACTCGGTCGCGATATTGCTGCCCGCACCGGGTTTGTTTTCAACCACAAAACTTTGACCTAAGTCTTCGGTCATGTCCTTAGCGAGGATACGGGCGAGCACGTCTGTCGAACCGCCTGCCGAGAAGCCGACCACAATCCGCACGGGTTTTGTGGGGTATGAGGTTTGGGCCTGGGCTGGACTCGACATCACCCCCAACGGGACGAGCAAACTACAGGCTAACAGCGCAGCAGAACGCGCGGACTTAAATAGCGCCATGATGTGACTCCGATATCTTAGTTTAATGAACATTCGAATTATAAGTGGTGTACATCAAGTACTTGGCTTTTTTACCTTAGCTTATCCATTCTCTCAAAATAACAAGCGAAGGCAATGGCCTGTCGCTTCACTGCGCCGAGCCTGACCGGACAAACTTGTCATCACGCCCAAGCAGAAGCCAATACAGGCAGTGTCATACTCGGCGAAAGGTCGCACCACCCGTGAGGTGGCAACCTCGCGCGTTGAAATCTCAAAACTTGACTTTCGTATTTGGCGCGTATAAAATTTTATACAAGATTTGTAATGACTCACGCAAAAGACATTCGCTGGTTAGGATCAAGTTACAGTGACCTATTAGCGTTTCCAGATGAAGCACGGCGCACTGCTGGATTTCAGCTAAGGAAGATTCAAGCTGGTCTAGATCCAGACGATTGGAAACCGTTCGATGTTGTTGGTGCGGGTACCAAAGAAATCCGCCTACGTGAAAGTGGTGGTAGCTATCGTGTCATGTATGTTGCCAAATTTGAAGAAGCAATCTACGTCTTACATTGCTTTCAAAAGAAGGCACAGACAACGACTAAGCAGGACAAGAACATTACCGAGGCACGCTATCGTGCCGTAGTCAACGCGAGAAAGTCAACAACATGAAAATCGACACAGAGATCCGACACGTCACGAAGTCTGGTGCGAACCTCTTTTTGGAACTTGGCTTCACGCCCGCCGAAGCCAGGCGTTTGCAGGCGGCGTCTCGCAAACAGATCAATGACACCCAACTTCTAAAGCAACAACTGATGGCCGAGCTATCTGTCTGGATTAGCGAACATCAGCTCAAACAAGCCGAAGCAGCCGAGATTCTGATGGTTTCGCGCCCGCGCGTATCAGACGTGGTGAACAGCAAAACATGTAAGTTCACCATAGATACTTTAGTTGAAATGCTCAGTCGCATCGGCAAAACAGTCAAGCTAGCTGTTGGCTGATACCGGCATAATGTTTCTTTAACAACAAAAAATTTCAATGGACATCACATTTGACTCTGCCTGAAAAAGAACTAGCCGAACACACACCGATGATGCAGCAATACCTGCGTCTGAAGGCTGAGGCGGGGCCGTTACTACTGCTTTACCGCATGGGTGACTTTTATGAGATGTTTTATGAAGACGCTGAGCGCGGTGCAAAGCTGCTAGGTTTAACCCTGACGCGGCGCGGCTCGTCGAATGGGGTGCCCATTCCAATGGCAGGCCTGCCATACCACGCAGCCGAGCAATACTTGGCCAAGCTCGTGGCGCAGGGTGTCTCGGTGGCGATCTGCGAACAAATCGGTGACCCTGCCACCAGCAAAGGCCCGGTCGAGCGCAAGATCGTACGTATTGTGACGCCCGGCACACTCACCGACGAAGCGTTGTTACCCTCAAAAGCTGATCGCTGTGTGGCCGCTGTGTTTGTACCGCGCAAAGGTAATAAAGCACAACGTGCTGGTGTGGCTTGGCTCAATCTGGCAAGTGGCGAGTTCAAACTTTCTGAGTGTGCCGCTGAGGCGCTTGATTCTGAACTGCACCGCATTGATCCGGCTGAGATCATTCTTGCTGACGATGCCCAACTTGACCTGACGCTGCATTGCGCAGCCACCAAGATACCACCTTGGCATTTTGAGGCCGAGCAGGCGCAGGCGCATTTGCTGGCGCACTTTAAAACTGAATCGCTTTCAGGCTTTGATGTGGATGACCTTCCCACCGCGCTGTGCGCAGCGGGTGCGTTATTGCGTTATGCCGGGCGTACGCAAGCGCATGCGTTGTCGCACGTACAAACCTTGGTGGCTGATCGGGCAAGTCAGTATGTGTTGATGGATCCGGCCACGCGTCGTAATCTTGAATTAACGCGCACTCTTTCTGGTGAAGAGGCACCAACGTTATTTTCGATTTTAGATAACTGTTGCACACCGATGGGTAGCCGCTTATTGCGCCGATGGTTGCATCACCCGTTGCGTGACAATGCGCCGGTGCTTGAGCGCCAACAGGCGATTGGTAGTTTGATGACGGCTAGCGCACAGCACAGTGCCTTGCTACATGCGACTCCACTGTTGCAAGCATTGCGTACTGAACTCAATAAGCTACCGGATCTTGAGCGGATTGCTACGCGGATAGCGCTGCTGTCGGTGCGTCCGCGTGAACTTGCCAGTTTGCGTGATGCGTTAAGCGCGTTGCCAGCGGTGCAGCAGCAGGTACTTTCAGCGCTGGCGTCATCGCAGTCGTCCGAACGTTTAGCAACTGCTGACACTACTTCACAGCCAAGTCAGTTGAAGTCTACGACAAAACAAGAGTATGCGGCTTCGACGTTTGCAACAACTCAAGCGAATGCAACGGACAGCACACCGCACTTGCAAACCCTTGCACAAGCACTTACTCCACCTGAAGGCTTACAAGAACTACTCACGCACGCCATCTCCTTAGAGCCTGCGGCCTTAGCGCGCGATGGCGGAGTGATTGCGACAGGCTTTGACGCAGAGCTAGATGAGTTGCGCGCCATCTCAACCGATAACGGCGCGTTTTTACTAGAACTTGAAGCGCGCGAACGCGCTCGTACGGGTATCGCCACGTTACGTGTTGAATTTAATCGCGTGCACGGATTTTTTATTGAAGTCAGCCGTGCACAGTCCGAAAAAGTGCCTGACGACTATCGTCGGCGCCAGACACTTAAAAACGCCGAGCGCTACATCACGCCAGAACTAAAATCCTGGGAAGACAAAGTCCTATCGGCACAAGACCGTTCGCTTGCCCGCGAGAAATGGCTGTTCGAACAACTGCTTGAGCAACTGACTGCGCACGTGAAAAAGTTGGCGCAGTGTGCTGCGGCTTGTGCTGAGCTTGATGCCTTAGTCTCACTGGCGCATCACGCCCAGCACCATCAATGGGTGGCACCCACACTCGTAGCACACACAACCATTGAGATCACTTTGGGACGTCATCCAGTGGTTGAACGTGCGATCGAGCGTTTTACGCCGAATAGCTGTTCGTTAAATGCGCATCGTGCTTTACTTGTGATTACTGGCCCGAATATGGGTGGCAAATCAACCTACATGCGGCAAGTAGCCCTCATCGCACTGTTAGCCCGCGTTGGTAGCTTTGTGCCCGCGCAAAGCGCTGCGATTGGTCCGCTTGATCGGATCTTTACGCGTATTGGCGCGGCCGATGATTTAGCCGGCGGTCGCTCGACCTTCATGATGGAGATGATTGAAGCCGCTGCTATTTTGGCTTCGAGTTCGGCGCAGAGTTTGGTGCTCATGGATGAGATTGGGCGCGGTACCTCAACCTATGATGGCTTAGCCTTGGCTTGGTCGATTGCGCAGCGCTTAGTCACACATAACCGCGCACTGACTTTATTTGCGACGCACTATTTTGAAATCACTCGAATGCCAAGCGAGCAAGCGAATACCGCAAACGTGCATCTTGCCGCCGCTGAATCCCCCTCGGGCATTGTGTTTTTGCACGAAGTCAAAGATGGACCGGCAAGCCGCAGCTACGGTATCCAAGTCGCGCAACGCGCAGGGATCCCTCAAGCGGTGATTCGTCACGCGACACGCGAGCTTGAGCGGCTTGAGGCGCAAGGTGCGCCGACCCCGCAACTCGGGCTGTTTGGCGAGGTCGTGGATGCCGAGGCGCAAGCTGCTGCTGCCGCTGAAATGAGCGAAGCGCACGAGGCGCTGCAGCAAGCCTTAGCCGCACTTGATCCTGATACGTTAAGTCCGCGCGAGGCCCTTGAGGCGTTGTATCAACTTAAAAAACTAACCTCATGAACCCAAATAAACCTCTTACCTTGCTGGGTGGTTTGACCCCCGCCCAGTTTATGAAAACGTATTGGCAACGCAAGCCCTTGGTGATTCGGCAGGCGTTTACTGGTTTCAAGCCGCCCGTCTCTGCGGCCGCGCTTAAAAAAATGAGCCGACGCGATGATGTCGAATCGCGTTTGGTGTGGCGCGAGAAAGGGCAATGGCAAATGGATCGCGGCCCCTTTGCGCGTTTACCAAAGGCTTCTGAGCCTGACTGGTCGCTGTTGGTGCAAAGTGTTGATATCCAAGACGACGCCGCCTGCGCCTTGATGAATCAGTTTCGCTTTGTGCCCGATGCGCGCCTGGATGACTTGATGATTAGTCTGGCGACTATAGGCGGTGGTGTTGGACCACACTTTGATAGCTACGACGTATTTTTATTACAAGGCCAAGGGCGCAGACGTTGGCAAATCAGCCAGCAGCGCGATCTCACACTGATTCCTGACTTGTCGCTCAAAATATTACAAAACTTTATCCCAGAAGAAGAGTTTGTTTTAGAGCCGGGCGACATGCTGTATCTGCCACCGCAAGCGGCGCACGATGGTGTGGCGCTTGATAATGATTGCATGACGATTTCAATTGGCTTTCGAGCACCTGATCAGGCTGCCTTGGCCCGCGGGATGCTAGAGGCCGCCGCGGATCAGATCGTGGCACGTGCGGGGTTAGCGAGCGGGCCCTATGGTGAGCCACCCTTACCCGGCCCAAAGCTTGATGCTTTGTATCGCGACGCGGGGCAACAAGCCAGCGCGCGCCCCGCTGAAATCCCAAACGGCTTGATCGAAGCGGCAGTGCGATCTTTATCTAAGATCCAATTCAATGCAGCGCTTGCGCAACGCTTTTTAGGGTGCTGGCTGACTGAGCCAAATCAGGCTGCGGTGTTTGATAGCGATTATGGTGATGATGATGACGGTGATCGCGATACGATGCACGATGGCGAGTCTGACAATGAGGCCACGCAAGGTCAAGAAGCGCCATTCACACACTGGGCGCTTGATCGTCGCACACGCATGTTGTATCGCGGCAAGCACTTGTTTATTAATGGCGAGGTCGCGCCTGTTGCCGCTGAAGCAGGCCTAAAGATCTTGGCCGACGCGCGTGAACTGTCTGGTGCTGACCCAGCCGCACAAAAACTATCACCCGAAGCTGTCGACACACTCACCGAATGGCTTTCGGCTGGGTGGATTCATTTGGTGCGAAGGTAGTCTCGCTTTAAGTGTATGAGCTTGATGTGGCAAATCACTTCGCAGCCAAGCACCCTGCTTTCTCAATAAATTTAATCACCTCATCCAGACCATCGCCGGTTTTGAGGTTGGTCATCACCCAGGGGCGATCGGCACGCATGCGAGCGGTGTCGTGGCGCATGACGTCAAGGTTGGCGCCAACGTAGGGAGCCAAATCAGTTTTGTTAATCACTAACAAATCACTGCGTGTAATGCCGGGGCCGCCCTTGCGAGGGATTTTTTCACCACCGGCTACGTCAATCACATAAATTGTGAGATCAGATAAATCGGGGCTAAAGGTTGCTGCTAAATTATCGCCACCCGATTCGATAAAGATCAAATCCAGATCTGGAAAACGTTTTTGCATGCGATCAATCGCTTCAAGATTGATCGAGGCATCTTCGCGAATTGCAGTGTGCGGGCAACCACCGGTTTCGACACCCATAATGCGATCAGCGGTGAGTGCCTCGGCAGCCACAAGCAAACGCTCGTCTTCTTTGGTGTAGATATCGTTGGTGACGACAGCCAATTTGTATTGGTCGCGCATGCGTTTGCATAAAACCTCAACGAGTGTGGTTTTGCCCGAACCAACGGGGCCACCGATACCAACGCGCAAGGGATTTGTTTGAGTAGAGGCGTTCATAGCGCAATCCTAAAATAATGACAACTACAAGAAAAAATTAACTTCTAAACAAGCGACTGTATTGCGATTCGTGCCTGGCGCTTGCAAGTGCTAAACCGAAAGCGGCTGAGCCAGCGTGAGCGGGGTCGGTTGAACGGGCGATTTCAGTCGCGCGTTCAACATCGCCTTTCAAACGATGCAGCAACGTCTGACCATCAATTTGCCCCAACGGAATAATCTTGACCGCCGCAAGCGCCTGGTTTTCGACCCAGCTCCATAGATAGGCAGTCAGCGCCATCGTCTCATCGACCCCAGAGATCGCGGCTAAAGCGGCGTATGACGCGGGATACGTCCACTGTTCAATCGGCAACGCATCCAATGCCGCACCCTGAGGCCATTGCGCAAACAGCTTCGTCATCGAATGCCCCATTTGTACCGACTCCAGCCTGAACTCGGCGGTTTCGCGTAAGGCATAAAGTTCTTGATTGGCACGGGCTAAGGCAGGCCAATCTTGTTGCATCACCGCACGATGGCACACTAGCCACAAGGGCACCTCTTGGCGAGCAAGATTCAAGAGTAGGACGTCGCGAATCCAAACATAGGCCTGATCAACTTGAGTGACCCAACGATCTTCAATCGCCTGTTCTAAACCTTGTGAGTAGGCAAAACCACCGACGGGCAAGGCGGGGCTGGCCAGATGTAGCGCGGCTAACAACGACTGAATGTGTGTCAGCGCATGGTTGCCTAGACTCGCACTCCTTTCAGCGTCAGCTACGTTTAACGAAACCACTTGCTGCGTTGTCTGGCTATCTTTCAGCGCAGGCTGATCTGGCTCGAGCGCATTGGTTGGTTTCAACGGCATCATCGCCTTACGACTTTGCGCGCGCGTGCGCTGCGATTGAGAGCTCTTCGCCAAGATTACCCATAGCTTGATCGTGTTCTTCAACACCGCACTCGCTCGCATGGTGGTGATGATGATGCCCACCGCCCTGCCCTGCCGCATAGGCGCCACCCTCAGGGATAAAGGCTTGTTGCACGACCGTCACAGTGCCGCCCAAACGCCGCACCATATCCGCAAGCACAGGATCAGGTTGGATCCACACGGCCTCTGTTGTGAGCATGGCTCGCACATGGCGATTGGCCAGGTGATACACAATACGCATCAGCTCAAACGGATTATTGGCCTGAATACAAAAAAGCTCTTCGACCGCAGCCTGCACGACCACACGCTCACCTTGATCGCCACACAACACGTCACCATGCTGCATATGCTCTGTACGCGGCAAGATCACAGCCACGGCGCGGCCGTTCGGTAACATCGCAGCCAAGCGCCAGCGCTGGCGATCTTCTAGCGTCAATTCAAGCACCGGCCAAGGCTCTGCCCAAGCCGTGCTGTCGTTACGCAACTGTGGATCATCGTGTGCGCGGCGCGCGTTCAACATAATTGCCATGCTATGCCTCAACCCTAAAACAAGAAGTAGCGCTGCGCCATCGGCAACGTCTTAGCGGGCGGGCAATCCAGCAAGACACCGTCAGCAAATACTTTGTAATTTTCGGGACTGACTGTGATCTTTGGCGTCGCGGCATTAAGCTTCATATCGGCCTTAGTCAAGCTGCGGATCCCCTGCACAGGGGCGATATGCCGTTTTAAGCCCAACTCAGCTGGCAAGCCTCTGTGAATCGCAATGCCTGACATGAAGGTGATGCAGCTCGTTGCAATCGCACTTTGCGCAGCGCCAAATTGCGGCCTGAAATGCACAGGCTGCGGGGTAGGGATGGACGCATTCGGATCACCCATCGCAGCCATCGCGATTTGACCACCCTTAATCACCGTCGAAGGTTTGACACCAAAAAAGGCTGGGCGCCACAACACCAAGTCGGCAAACTTACCCACCTCGATTGACCCAACCTCTTTGTCCATACCGTGCGTGATCGCAGGATTGATCGTGTACTTGGCGATGTAACGTTTAATGCGTGCATTGTCGCTGGTTGAGGGATCTGAAAACCCCGCCTCGCTCATCGCGCCACGTTGCTCACGCATTTTGTGTGCTGTCTGCCACGTACGCATAATCACTTCGCCCACTCGGCCCATTGCCTGACTATCAGACGAAATCATCGAGAACGCGCCGATATCGTGCAAGATATCTTCAGCGGCAATGGTCTCGCGACGGATACGGCTTTCAGCAAACGCAATGTCTTCAGCGATTGAGGCATCAAGGTGATGGCACACCATCAACATATCAAGATGCTCATCTAGCGTGTTGATGGTGAACGGGCGTGTCGGGTTGGTCGACGAAGGCAATACATTTGCTTCACCACAAATGCGGATGATGTCAGGCGCATGGCCACCCCCTGCACCCTCGGTGTGATACGTGTGAATTACTCGCCCCTTGATTGCATCAATCGTTGCCTCAACAAACCCCGATTCATTCAAGGTATCGGTATGAATCGCCACTTGCGTATCAGTTTCATCCGCCACGTTTAAGCAGTTATCGATGGCGGCTGGCGTGCTACCCCAGTCTTCATGCAACTTCAAGCCTACGGCACCCGCTTCAATTTGCTCGTGCAAGGGGCCCGGTACCGACACGTTGCCCTTGCCTAACAAACCGATATTGATTGGATAGGATTCCATCGCCTGCAACATGCGCGCCAGATGCCAGGGGCCAGGCGTAACGGTCGTGGCAAAGGTGCCGGTGGCTGGGCCGGTACCGCCGCCAATCATGGTGGTCACGCCCGAGCTCAAGGCCTCTTCGATTTGTTGCGGACAGATCAAATGGATATGGCTGTCAATACCGCCAGCCGTGACAATCATGCCTTCAGCGGCGATCACTTCAGTGGCGGGGCCCACCACAATCGTGATGCCTGGCTGCACATCCGGATTGCCAGCCTTACCAATACCCGAGATACGGCCATTTTTAATCCCGATATCGGCCTTGACGATGCCCCAGTAATCAATGATCAACGCATTGGTCAGCACGGTATCCACGCAATCTTTACTCATGCGTTGCGATTGGCCCATGCCATCGCGAATCACCTTGCCACCACCAAACTTCACCTCTTCGCCATAGATGGTGAAGTCTTTTTCAACCATCGCAAACAAGGCCGTATCGGCCAAGCGAATTCGATCACCCGTGGTGGGGCCATACATCTCAGCGTACGCTTGTCTTGAAATCTTCATTTGTCTAAGGCCCCCATTACTAAA
>Ga0209829_10001152_pt1 | contig 22190 bp, 17 predicted proteins | sample C_140205_EF_Meta_FD_187311 | JGI IMG/M metagenome (GOLD analysis project Ga0209829, IMG submission 187311) | Freshwater microbial communities from Lake Croche, Canada to study carbon cycling - C_140205_EF_MetaG (SPAdes) (version 2) | ecosystem: Environmental > Aquatic > Freshwater > Lake...
CTGGGCGAGCGTGGTACCCCAGGGCGCGAGCGGCCCACGTGGCACATGCCCCTTCGGGAGGCCGACGAGTGGTGCCCGATTCAAGAGAACGCCGATTGGCGTGTCATCAAGCTCAAGCGCGATCGCCTCGCGACCTAGGCTGGCTCGATAGGCGAGCCAGGCACTCCCCTGATGTACGTCCCCGCCAGGCGCGTCAACAGCCCGTGCGTCCCACGCCTGTTGCGCCGCGAGGGTCGTCAGATCGATTCGACGAATGGTCATACGCTCGCCTCGCCGCGCAAGAGGAGTGCGCGGAATCGCTTCGGAGCGAGCGGTGCAAGGCGGCGGAGTAACGGGAGTGCCTCGCGTCGGCGTGCGATGAGCGTGAGGGCGACATAGGTGGCGAGCCCAACCACGGTGCCGAGCGCCGCGACTGCCGCACCAGGGAGTACCCCCAAACGCCGTGCCCCCTCAAGGAGCGGCAGCGTGATGGCGGCGGCTAGCCCTGCAGAAAGGAGTGCTGCACCCACTGCGAAGAGGGTGATGCCGACAACCGTTGACACGGTGAGGATCTGCTTATGCGCAACCAGTAGGGCAAGCAGCACGATCGCCTCGAGCCACGTGCCGAGAGGGAGTGACGTGGCGATCCCAGTGACGCCAACGAGCGGAACCCAGATGGTCGCCATCGCGAAAATCACGATGCTTCCACCAAGCTCGGCGACAGTAGGGCGCGCCGTATCGCGAAGGCCGTAGAAGAGGCGCACCGCAACCGAGATCACACCATGCGCAACGAGACCGAGGAGGAGCAGGCGCAGGAGATCTGCAGTTGCCGAAGCCGACACGTCATCGATACTCCCACCGACAACGAGGCGTACCGCATCAAACGAGAAGAGCGCCCCGAGTGCGGCAATGGGCGCCATCATCCAAATGACGGCACCGATGCTGGAGGTTGCCAGTGTGCGCACGGCCGCCAGGTTGCCGCGCGCCGCCTGCGCCGCAACCTTCGGGAGGATGGCGATGCCGATCGACGAGGTGACGAGCGCAAGGGGAACCTGCATCAGCGTGAAGGCATACGACCAGATCGTGATCGCCCCGGCTCCCGTCGTACCGGCGAGCGAGACGAGATAGGCCAACAAGAGTTGCACAACAACGACTGAACCGATGCGCGGCAAGAGCGAACGGAGGGCATCGCGCAGGAGTGGGTCACGGAAGTTTGGTCGCGCCGGGCGCAAGCTACTTCGCATCAAGACAACGAAAGCGATGCCGAGGACGGCAAGTGCACCAGCCGCCGTTCCGAACGCGGGTCCGTACCCTCCAGCGTTTCGACCGCCAATCAGCGCGCCGGCGATCGTACCCGCGCTATACACGAGGCCAGTAACGGCTGTGACGCCAAACTTGGATCGCGCTGCAGCAGCACTTGTGCAGACGGCGGAGAGCGCCAACGCAATCGTGGCTACCAGAAGGATGACGCTCAGATCGGCCGCTTCGCGCTGCTGGGCGATCGGTAGCCCTCCGACCAAGAGCCCACTTAGCGCGCTCGCGCCAATGACAACGATCAGCGCGAAGATGCTGAGGAGGGCCAGCATGGTGACCAGCACAGCGCTGACGATTCGTTGCGCTCGTCGTCGCTCGCCACGCTCAAGCAGCATGCTGAGCTGCGGAACCAAGACGGTAGCAATAGAACCTGCCGCGACCAGCGCGAACACGATGTCAGGGATACGAAACGCGGCAAGGAAGGGGTCCAGCGTTCCCGTCGCACCAAAGACTGCCACCAGGACGGTGATGCGGGCCCAGCCAGCGATGCGCGATGCCAGTGCGCCAGCGGCGAGAATCGAGCTGCTCTGTGCAATGCTCGAGCGAGTCACGGCCCCACCTCGCCGCAACGTCATGGCTTCGCCCCCGTACGCCGTGCGCGCGGGTGCGCCGACGTGTAGAGCCCGCGCAGCCGCGTGGTTGAGACATGCGTGTATACCTGCGTCGTTCCGAGACTCTCGTGTCCGAGGAGCTCTTGCACCACGCGAAGGTCGGCGCCGCCATCGAGGAGGTGCGTGGCAAATGAGTGTCGTAGCGTATGGGGGTGAAACGCCTCGGGGAGACCCGCAGCCCGCGCGATGTCATCGAGACGCGCGCGGGCGCCCCGTTCTCCGAGGGGCCCGCCGTTGCGGTTTAAGAAGAGCGCAGAGCCAGGAGCATTGGTGAGTTCAACGAGAGCCGGTCGGCCGTCAGAGATATATGCCTCAAGGGCGCGGCGACATGGCGCGCCGAAGAGCGCAACGCGCTGCTTGTCACCCTTGCCAGTCACCTTCACCTCTCCACGTGCAAGCTGAAGGTCGCCAAGGGTGATCGCCACCACTTCGGCGATACGCAGGCCAGCTCCGTAGAGCAATTCGACGAGTGCCGCGTCGCGACGCGCAAGCGAAGGTGAGGTGCCCATGGCCGCCTGCGCGATGAGTTGTTCAACCTGCGCTTGTGACAAGACGTCCGGAAGTCGCTTCTCCCGCTTCGGTCGAGCGAGCGCATGGAGCGGATCCTTTGCCACGCTCCCCTGCCGCACCCAAAAGCGGTAAAAGGTGCCGAGCGCGGCGAGCCGTTGCTGCACGGTGGAGCGTTCGCCATCTTCGCTGAGCAGCGCAATGTAGCGGCGAAGGTCAGCCCGACTTGGCGCGTGCCAATCAATCCCTTCGTCGTCGTACCAGGCGATGAGCCGCTCAACCGCCGTGCGGTAGGAACGTTCCGTCGCAGCGGAGAGGGCGCGTGCTCGCAGGTGCATGATGAATGGAGCAATTCTCGGGTCAGTCACAGCGGGCGACCGCTGCGCCACGGGAGCCGATTCGCGGCCCCGGCTCATTAGGCCGTTCCCACCTGTTCAGCCGGTTCCGGGTCCACCGACTTAACGCCGACAGGTTCTGCTACGGGATCCTTGACCTTCGTCGCCGAATTAGCCTTCGGCTTGGCCTTCGCTTTGGCCTTCGGCTTCGCCTTGCTCTTCGGTGCGGCCTTCGCGCCACTATCGGCTGATGCTGCAGCACCCCGCCGTGGGCGCTTTGGCACCCAGGCGAGCGGATCCGGATCGCCGCCCGCAATCACCGAACCGAGCACAACCACCTCAGGAAGCGTTACGCGAGCGCCGCACTTGGTGCAGATGCCACCCTCGTCATCTTTACCGATGACAGCACCACATTCGGCGTGTGTTGCGCCCGAGGGGCGCGGTCGAATCGTCTTGCAGTCGGGGTAGCGATTACACGAATAGAAGTAGGTCCCCCGTTTATTGTTCTTCTTCGGTCCAAGTTTGCCACCGTGCTCCACACCACAAACCGGGCAGAGCGCATCGAACTCAAGCTTGAATTCTGCGGGTACCTCTGCTTTCGGAATGTACTTGCACTCGGGATACCGATCGCACCCGAGGAACCAACCGAAGCGACTCCGTCGCTGCGCCATCTTGCCGCCGTGTTCAGCGCCGCACATTGGACAGGGAAGACCCGCACCCTCGAGCGTTGGCGTGTCACCAGACGGCGTGTCATCGCCGATTACCTTGGAGAGTGACTTGCGTTCGGCGTGCTCTGGGTACAGCGTGCAGGCGAGATACCAACCGAATCGACCGAGGCGCTCCTCCATCGGGTGCCCTTCGGAGCATTGCTCGTCACTGGCGCGGTTGCGAAACTCTCCTGCACCGATCGACTGCGCCTTCTCAAGGACGAGCGGATCAAAGGTGCCCCAGAACTTCTGCAGTACGTCGCGCCAATTTGCGCGCCCCTCTGCAACCGCGTCAAGCTCCTCCTCCATCCCGGCGGTGAAGCCAAGGTCAACGAAGGTGGCGAAGTGTGTCGTGAGCAGGTCGCACACCGTCTCGCCGAGTCGCGTGGCACGGAGGCGATTATCCTTGTCGCGGTCCACATACTCGCGCTCTTGGATACGTTCAATGATGGCGGCGTAGGTCGATGGTCGGCCAATGCCGTGCTTCTCCAGTTCCTTGACGAGCGTCGGCTCGGTGAAGCGTGGTTCAGGCTTTGTGGCGTGTGCCACACCCTCAACCGTTGCGACGCTCCCCTTTGAACCCTCTGGGAGGTCCGGAACCTTCGCCTCCGCATCTTCATCTTCGTCATCGCGGCCTTCGAGGTACACGGCGGTGAACCCTGGCTCAAGGGTGCGCGTCGCAACCGTTTTGAGACGATCGCTTCCTGCGCTCCAAATCAACGTCGTTGAAGCGGAGAGCTTGTCGGGCATCTGTGATGCAATCGTGCGGCGCCAGATCAACGTGTAGACCTTCAGCTCGCGCTCGTCGATGTATGGTGCGGCGAGTTCGGGGGTGAGGGCGAGATTCGTTGGGCGAATCGCTTCGTGGGCCTCTTGTGCATTTTTCGACTTTGAAGCGTACTGGCGGCCGCCCTCAACGATCATCTCCGGGCCGAATCGCTCACGGATCACCGCTGAGGCGTCGCTGATGGCTTGCTGACTCAGCGTTGGCGAATCGGTGCGCATGTAGGTGATGAGACCGGTGCGCTCACCACCAATCTCCACACCTTCGTAGAGCTTCTGGGCGAGCTGCATCGTGACGCGCGAGCGGAAGCCGTGCTTGCGACCCGCCTCCTGTTGCAGCGTTGAGGTGGTGAATGGCGGAACCGGGCGCTGCTTGCGCGTCCCCTCGCTGCGCTCCACGACAACTGCGTCCGCACCATCAAGCCGGGTCACGGCCGCCGCCGCTACTTCAGGATCGAGCTCAAGAGTCTCCCCCTTCTCACCGATCAAGGTGGCAGGAACGATCAGGTCCGTGGCCGTCGCTGGGCGAATCCCAATCTCAACCGTGGTGTAGTGACGCGGGATAAAGGCGCGGATGGCGCGTTCGCGCTCCACGACCAGGCGGAGGGCGACCGATTGCACTCGCCCTGCAGACAGCTTCGGCTTGACGAGCCTTGAGAGGAGCGGCGAGAGGCGATAGCCGACGAGGCGATCCAGGATGCGGCGCGCCTGCTGGGCGTTGACGAGGTCAAGGTTGATGGCGCGAGGATGGGCAAACGCTTCGAGGATGGCCCCCTTGGTGATCTCACTAAAGGTCACCCGACGACGGTCAGCCTCGGGGATGCCGAGCGCCTCGGCCACGTGCCAAGCAATCGCCTCCCCCTCACGGTCGAGGTCTGTTGCCAGCCAAACGGAGGTTGCCTTCTTTGCGGCACGAGTGATGTCATCAAGTCGCTTCTGCTTGTCCTCGATGATTTCGTAGAGGGGGGTGAAGCCGTTCTCCACGTCGACCGCCATGCTCCCCTTCTTCGTCTTCTGGGGAAGATCCCGAATGTGCCCGTAGGAGGCGAGCACGGTGTAGTCGGGGCCGAGATACCGCTCAATCGTCTGAGCCTTGGCCGGCGACTCGACGATCACGAGGTTGGAGGCTGCCTTTGTCATGGGCGAGAGCGTAGCACCGCCCCCAGAACGCGCCGCCAACGCCCGCCACGCTGCTCAATCAGCCCGCGCAGGCTCAAGAGGGTCAGTGCAGCCACCATTGCCCCGGGCAACTCCCCCGAAATGTCGCTCAGATCGCCCTCTACGACCCCCTCAGCCCCAGCTGCATCCACTCTCTGGAGGATTTCGCGCTGCAGCCCAGAGGCTTCACCCATTGTGCCGCTCGCCGTTGGGCCGGTCACCCTGAAGCGGTCCACATAATCGCCATGCAAGGACAGCGCACAGACAGTAAGCCACGCGCGGAGGTCGGCCTCCCCTGCGATGAGCACGGGTGAGCGCTCTTCGGTGAGGCGCAAAGACAAGTCCTGTGCGCGCTGTAGCCAGCGGAGGCCCCCCGCGGCACTCTCTGCGCCGTACGGGGCGTTCACAACAGCGACTGGAAGCCCGAACCCGGCCGCCGATTCGGCGGTGATCAGCGCCCCAGATCCTTCCGGCGCCTCGACGACGATGAGCCCGTCGCAGAGCGCGGCCAGGAGGTGGTTGCGAGCGGCAAAGCTCCAGGCGGCAGGCGGGGTCCCGACTGGACGATCGGAGAGTAGGAGCCCCACCTCCTGGATCTGCGCAGCAAGGCGCCGCGCCCCGTAGCGCAGCCCGAGCGGGGCTGGGCTAGGAAGTACTGCAATCGTCTCCCCTCCCGCCTCTACGGCGGCCAGATGGGCCGTCTCGTCGATCCCCAGGGCGAGTCCTGACACCACGCACCAGCCCGCCCTCGCCACCTCGAAGGCGATGCGCCGAGCCGCTGCAGTGCCATGCGGCGAGGGGCGCCTGGTGCCAACGATCCCGATCGATGGCCTTCCTAGCACCTCCAGCTGCCCCAGCGCCCAGAGCGGGCGCCGCCGATCTGCATCAGGGGCTAGCCCGAGCGGCCCGCTGCGCCGTTCGGGGATGCGCGGGTCACCCGGGCGCAGTAGTACGGCGCTCACCAGCGATCGCCGTGCAGGTGGATCGCCTCTGCCACATCAGCATCGCCCACCCGATCGCGGCCGTCGAGGAGCGCCACCACCATCGCAACCCGTTCTATCTGACTCCATGCCCGTATGCCGAGACCTTCTATGGTGCGGCGTGTCACAACGGTCATTGCGTCGGTACCATGAGGCTGCTGCCCAAGTGCGGCGCGGACAGCGGTTGCACGTTCGCGAGCCGCAATCGTGGTGAGTTCGCCGCGCGGAAGTGCAGCGAGTGGCGTGCTCGGTCGAGCAAGCCGCACGCGCAGCGGGAATCGATCACGAATCGGTGCCGAGAGCGAGAGGCTCCCCCGACGTCGCGCGGCAGGGAGGCAGCGGCAGGTGCCACTCGGCTGCTCCAGCTCCCCACAGCCGCAGGGATTTCCGGTGGCCGCCACGATCGCATCCGCAGGAAAGCGAACCGAACGCCCCGCGCGAACCAGATCAACACTCCCGCGCTCCAGTGGTTCTCGCAGCGCCTCCAGCGCATCACGCCGGAATTCACCTATCTCATCGAGCAACAAGAGTCCGCGATGCGCCCAGGTAAGTTCGCCCGGCGTCATCCGAGGGCCTCCGCCGATGAGCCCCGCCACCGTGATGTCGTGGTGCGGAGCCCGCAACGGGGGGCGTAACGGTTGGCCCACAGCATGACCACCTGCAGAGGCAATGGATGCGACCTCGCTGCGCTCCTCCATCGCGAGATCAGGCAGGATTGCATGCAATGCACGAGCAAGCATCGACTTTCCAACGCCTGGCGGCCCCTCAAGCAGAATCGGAAAGCGTCCGCACGCTGCGATCAAGATGGCCCGCGAAGCAAGGGGCTGACCACGAATGCTCGCAAGCTCGCAGCTCTCCTCATCACCAAACGTGGACAGCGCCGGACTCGCTCGTACCAAATCGACCCTAGTTCGGCCGGTGACCACCGCCGACGCCGCATCCGCCAGCGTGGCAACCGGCATCACGGCTCCGCTAGACAAACCAGGGAGCATCTCCATGCTCGCAGGGAGCAGCACACGATGACCTGCGGATAGGAGCGGGAGAGCAAGTGGCAAGGCGCCAGGGACGCTCCGCACCCTGCCATCAAGCGCCAGTTCACCGATCGCGGCGAGGGTTTCCTTGCCACGATGGTGGATCTGTCCGCTGGCAAGGAGGATGCCGATGGCGATGGCGAGATCAAATGAGCCGCCACTCTTACGAAGGTCGGCCGGTGCGAGATTGATCGTGATACGACGAGCGGGCCAGGTGTAACCCGCAGCACGAATGGCGGAACGGATGCGCTCGCGAGCTTCGCCTACGGCGGTGTCAGGGAGGCCAACGATTCGGGTCGCCGGAATGCCAGGGGCAACGTCGACCTCGACCTCAACCGGCACCCCTTCAATACCAACGAGCGCGGTAGAGGCGACCGATGTTGGCATGGGGAGACGATCGCATCGACCACGTACGAGTCACGTAGCAGGAGCTAGAAGTTGGCGGAAACCTCGGCAATCGTGTCGATGAGGCGCGCCGACCAGCCTTCGAGTTCCTCTCTACGGCGCAGCGCCTCGCGCACCGGTACGAGGGAGCCTGCGAGCTTGTGCGTCTCACGAATGTGAATCGATGGCGAAGTCAACCGCGCAATGAAGACCACGCCCAGGTGCACCCGACCAACATCGTCACCGTCATCGTTGAGCAACCCGAGTGGTGTGAACTGCGGAAGGGTGGGCGTGTCAACCTCTTCGGCCCATTCGCGCGCGAGGGCGGCGCGTATGCCGCCATCGTTTGGCGAGATGTGACCACCCACGCCGAACGAGGCTCGACCATGCAGTCGTTTGTCACTGCCACCGGAGAGACGATCCATCCAGAAGAGCTGCGTCTCACCTGCAGGAGTCCCATCAGGGCGGTAGAGAGCCACCGCATAGGGGATCGGCTGCTTCCAGGAGGGATCGGATTCTAGATCGCGTCGCGGACGCGGCTGCGCCAACCGGTCAAGGCGTGTGATCTCACGCTCCCCCTCTTCGGTGCTGGTGAAGGCGCGGAGTCCTGTCCAGGCCCCTGCAGGGAGTGCAAGGTCGCGAGGGATGCCAACGATCTCTTCGTCGGCGCCCTTCGCCAACGGATCAGCGCTCACTCGCTCTCCGTTAGCACCGCATGCGCGGCGGCGAGGCGCCCCTCCAGGTCGGTTCGGCCAAACACGGGGTCGTTCTCTGCCGCGGCCAAGCGCGCATCCCACTGCTCCAAGACGAGTCGAAGTGTCTTCAGGCGACGGCGAACCTCGCGCGCGTTCGTCGCCAAGATATCGGCTCCCATCGCCTCAGAGCCGCGTGCAAGGCGTGTGGCAGAGAGCCAACCGGTGCTCGCGAGCAGGTGCGAGATCTTCCAGCCGTCAGGGGCATCGGCCGCCTCTCCGAGCGCCACGGTCTCTACCAGCGCTGCGGCGAGGAGGAGTGGCAGGTGGCTGACCGCGGCGGTGGCGGCGTCGTGCAGCTCCGCCTCCAGGATCACTGGCCGAGCACCGCAGCTGGTTGCAAGACGCTCAACGAGTGCGGCCGCGCCTCCACCATTGGCGCCGGGAACAATCACCCACGGTCGCCCAAGGAAGAGGTTGGCGTCTGCCGAAGCGAAACCAGTCTCGTGGCTCCCCGCCATCGGATGGCCGCCACAGAAACGAATGTTCCGTGCCGCCGCCTCCTTCGCGATCCATACCTTCGTCGAGGCGACGTCTGTAACGACCGCCCCGTCCGCAAGGCGTCCAGATCGGCGACAGATGACCAACTCATCAAGCAGTGCCGTCATGGCGATCGGTGGTGCACAGAGAATTACTAACGCTGCTCCATCGACCGTTTCGGCAATCGATCGGCCAACGGTATCGACCACCCCTGCCGCTAGCGCTTCTCGCGGTCCAGTCTGCGATGGGGTCCAAGCAGCAATTTCCAGGCCGCTCTCATCAAGTGGACCAACGGCGGCTGGGTCTTCACGCAGCGCCCGCACAATCGAACCGCCAATCAGGCCCAGGCCGAGCAGTGCGACCTTCACAGGCGATCAGCCAACGGTGGCGATGGCGTCGAGAGCCCGAATGACAGCGCGGATGCCACCCTCAAAATTGCCGAGATCCATCGACTCATTCGGCGCGTGCGCATTGTCGTCAGGTGGTGTGAAACCGAGTAGCACAACTGGTAGACCGAGCTCCTTCTGGAATAGCGCGGCGATCGGAATGGATCCGCCTTCGCGGATGTAGAGCGGCGGTACGCCAAACGTGGCCTCAAGGGCTCCGGCGGCAGCGTTGAGGTACGGGTCTCCGAGTGGGGTGAGGAATGCGTCGCCGTTGCCAAGGTTCTGTACCTCCACCTGCAGGCTAGTAGGGGCCGCAGCGCGCAGGGCCGCCTCAACCTGTCGCCCGACCTTCGCGGGGTCCTGGGCTGTGACCAGGCGGCATGAAATTTTGGCGTGTGCGTGCGCAGGGATGATCGTCTTGGAACCATCGCCCATGAAACCGCCCCAAATGCCATTCACATCGAGTGTTGGGCGCCCGCCGCGTCGCTCAACCGTGGAGTAACCGCTCTCCCCCGCCGTGGCGGTGGCCCCGATCCCAGCGAGATAGCCCGCCTCATCAAACGGAAGCGCCGCAAAGGCGGCGCGGTCTGCAGGGGTCAGCGCAACGACATCGTCGTAAAAGCCGGGTACCGTAATGTGGCCGTTCTCGTCATGCAGCGAAGCAATCATTGCAGCGAGGGCATTGGCAGGATTAACCACTGAGCCGCCGTAGCTCCCCGAGTGAAGGTCGACATCCGAGGCGCGCACATCCACTTGCAGATACGTGATTCCGCGAAGCCCAACCGTGAGGGCGGGTCGGTTGCCATCGAAGAAACCGGAGTCACTGATGATTACGGCGTCGCCGCCGCAGCGCTCAGGATTCGCCGCCATCCACGATTCAAGGTTTACGGAACTGGACTCCTCTTCGCCCTCAAACACGTACTTCACGTTGACCGGCAGGGTGCCGCGCGTGGTCACGAGTGCCTCGAGTGCGCTGAGATGAATCACGATTTGGCCCTTGTCGTCGGCCGAGCCGCGACCGAGCATGCGCCCGTCGCGAACGATCGGCTCAAATGGGCTGGTCTTCCAGAGGTCAAGCGGGTCCCCGGGCTGCACGTCGTAGTGGCCATAGATCACCACGGTCGGTAGCGAGCTGTTGACGATCTTCTCGGCAACAACGATGGGGTGACCACCCGTCTCGCTCACCTCGACGCGCTCCGCACCGATTCGACGGAGCTCGGCCGCAAGCCACTCTGCGGCTGCACGACAATCTGGCGCATGCTCAGGGAGCGCCGAGACGCTCGGGATCTTCAGGAACTCCGCATACTTCGCCATCCGCGCGGTGGCCGTTGCGACGAGATGCGCCTCCTCTGGCCCCTCTAGCCCCTTCCAGGCGAGTGTTGGGGCGTACGCCATCAGGCCGGCTGCCCTGCCGCCGCACCGCCAGGGCCTGGCTTGACCACGGTCTCAGCCTTCGCATCGGCGCTCACCAGTGGAATGGAGACGCCAGCGGCGCGCAATCGATCCAGTAGCCCAGAGTATGCAGCTGGCTTTGCAGGCATGTCCGCAAAGAGCCCTTCAAAGGCCTCCCCCTCAACCGTCTCCTCTGCGATCAACTTGGCCGCAAGTGCATCCAGGCGATCGCGATGCTTTGTGAGCACTTCACGAGCACGGACCGCACCACGGTCGATGATCGCGCGTACCTCTTCATCGATCTGCTTGGCAACGGACTCTGAGTAGTTCTTCTGCTCCGACATCTCGCGGCCCAAGAAGATCATCTCGTCCTGACGGCCGAGCGTGACGGTCCCAAGCTTCTCGGACATGCCGAAGCGCGTCACCATCTTGCGCGCAAGATCGGTCGCCTTCTCGATGTCGTTCGAAGCTCCGGTGGTGGTGTCGCCGAAGACCAGCTGTTCGGCAACATTCCCACCGAGCATTGCGGCGATCTTGTCTTCGAATTCGCTCTTGCTCTGCAGGTAGCGGTCTTCCGTCGGAAGGTTCATCGTGTAGCCGAGCGCCATGCCGCGGCTGATCACCGTCACCTTGCTCACCGGATCGCACTTCTCAAGGATGCGCCCAACCACCGCATGGCCGCCTTCGTGGTACGCGATGATCTGCTTCTCTGGTTCGGTAATAAGGCGACTCTTGCGCTGTGGTCCGGCCATGACGCGATCGAGGGCTTCGGCAAACTCGTCCATGCCAATCGTGCGCTTGCTACGACGTGCGGCGAGGATCGCAGCCTCGTTCATGAGGTTCGCCAGATCGGCACCCGAGAAGCCTGGTGAGCGACGTGCGATCTCTTCAAGATTGACGCTCTTGTCGAGTGGCTTCCCCTTCACGTGCACCTTCAAGATCGCGAGGCGACCCTTCAGGTCTGGACGATCCAGGATCACCTGGCGGTCGAAGCGACCCGGGCGAAGGAGCGCTGGGTCGAGCACATCGGGACGGTTCGTGGCGGCGATGATGATCACGTTCGTGCCGGTCTCGAAGCCGTCCATCTCCACGAGGATCTGGTTCAGGGTCTGTTCGCGTTCGTCATGTGAGCCGCCGAGCCCAGCGCCACGCTGTCGACCAACGGCGTCAATCTCGTCAATGAACACGATGCACGGCGAGTTGCGCTTCGCCTGATCGAAGAGGTCGCGCACACGCGAGGCACCCACGCCAACGAACATCTCGACGAATTCAGAGCCAGAGATGCTGAAGAACGGCACGCCGGCCTCGCCAGCAACGGCGCGGGCGAGCAGGGTCTTCCCGGTGCCTGGTGAGCCGATCAAGAGGACGCCCTTCGGAATCTTTGCGCCGAGCGCCTCGAAGCGCTCAGGAAATTTCAGGAACTCCACGACCTCTTCCAGTTCGACCTTGGCCTCCTCGACACCTGCGACATCGGCAAAGGTGACGGGGGTTTTGTTTGCAATGAACATCTTCGCCTTGCTCTTGCCGAAGCTCATCGCCTGGTTGTTCTGCCCCTGGGCGCTGCGCATCATGAAGACGAAGAGGCCTCCGATCAGGAGGACTGGCAGCAGGGCGCTAATCAGCAGGCTGAAGAGTTGACCGGAGTCGTCGGGCTTCTTGGCGCCGAACGTCACGTTGTCGGGGTTACGACCGCCAGCAACGGCCGCGGCTCGGACATCGTTATAGACATCGGTGAGCTGTGTTGGGACTTGCACCTCGTAGGTCTCAGGTGGGGTGCCGGTCTTGGTAATCGTCAGGATCTGATCCTGTTGCACGACGGAGGCAATGCTGCCACTGCGAACTTCGGCCAAGAACGCCGAGTAGTCCTTCGTGGGGGCGGGCACAGGGGTAAGGAGGACGCTGCCGAGCAGCACGACCGTGCCCAGGAGCAGGATCAGCATGACTGCACCGTTTCGCAGAGCCTTTGGAATCATTTGGTTCCCTCCGTTCTCCGTCTTCCCCAAAGGTGCATGGTAGCGAGGGCAGGAATCGAACCTGCTACCAAGGGCTTATGAATCCCCTGCTCTACCGGTGAGCTACCCCGCCGTGCCTCTGCATAGGATACCGAACGGGGCTCCCCCACGCACCACAAGGCCAGGAGGCGCCACGAAGGCGATCCGCTAGGCTCCGAGGATGCTTCGAATCCTCGCCCTCTGCCACGGCAACATCTGCCGCTCCCCCCTTGCTGAGGTGCTGCTCGAGGCGGCAATTATCGCTGACCCGCTCCTGGCTGGGCGCGTGGCCGTCTCAAGTGCGGGCACCTCTAACGAGCATGCCGGCGAGGGGATGCACGAGAACAGCGCCGCCATCTTGCGGGCCCGCGACCTGAGAACCACACACCGGGCACGACTCTTCACCCCAGCACTCGCTTCAACCCTTGATCTGGTCCTCGCCGCAGATCAGGCGAACCTGCGAAACGGGCGCAGCATCATTCGCATGGGAGAGCGACAGCCAGAGATCCGACTCCTGCGGGACTTTGATCCGACGGCAGTTGGTCGAGATCTAGATGACCCGTGGGGCTACCCGCCGGCAGAATATGAACATGTCGCCGCGGAGATTACGGCGGCGATTCCTGGACTACTCGCGGAGCTGCGCGACCGACTCTAACGCTACTTGAACGAGAGGATCGCGTCCACGAGGACCCGATCGAACGCATCGGCGTTGACCCCGACCGCCACGTCAACATCAGGAGTGCGTCCGCGCTGCTTCAGGCGATCGCCATACCAGTCGGTAATCGTTCGACCGCGTGCCAGATCACCGAGCTCGACATCAACGGCAGCGTGCACCAACGCCAGCAGGTTCGGCACGGCAAGGTGCGCCACCGCAACGGCATCATGCACGGCTGATGCTGGCCAGTCGTAGCGGTCCTTATGGAAGATGGCGTAGAAACGCAACAGGTCCGCGAAGATCTTGGCAGGCAGCGTCCCCGCGGCATCGAGACGTTTCATTGCCGCTTCGCCTGTGAGCGCACGATGGGTGGCATCAAGGCAGACCATGGTGATCGGGATACCGGCCGCGAAGACGATCGCAGCGGCGTCCGGGTCAACATACGAATTGAACTCCGCCGACGCGGTGACATTCCCTTCGGCAATCGCGCCGCCCATCCAACAGATGTGGGCGATCTTTGATTTCAGTTCAGGATGCTCGCGCAACAAGATCGCAATATTCGTCAACGGGCCAAGTGGGACGAGCGTGACTGGCTCGCTCGACTCGCGAAGGAGCGTCGCGATCAGATCAACGGCACCAGCCGCATGCTCGATGCCAGCGGGCGCTGGAAGTTCCGCACCATCAAGGCCCGAGTCGCCATGCACGTAGGGGGCGACCCAGAGCGGGCGCACCAGCGGCACGTCGGCACCTGCAGCAACGCGCATCTCGTTGGCGCCAAGAAGGGCCAGCGTGCGCCGCAGGTTCTCATAGGTTTTCGGCAACGACGCATTCCCTGCAACGGCGGTGACACCGAGCACCTTCAACTCTGGTCGCGCCAACGCCACGGCGAGGGCCATCGCATCGTCGTGTCCAGGATCGCAGTCAATGATGATCGGCAGCGGCTTGGCAACCGTGCCGAGAGGCGCACGCCGAGGCGAGGGTGGGAACGGCGTCGAGAGTGGAAGTGGGTTCGGCTTCAGCTCGCTCATGGAAGCTTCGAGTAGATGTCCACCATCTCGTCTGCGAATCGCTTGCTGTCAATCGTTAGCCCGACATCGCAGTTCGGCTCCAACGTGTCGCGCTTCAGGCGATAGGGATTTGCATCGCCGATCGTGCGACCGCGCGCCGGTCCCTGCGTCGCATCGACAACAACGTGATAACGCGAAACTCCCACAAGGTCTGGGATCGCAAGGTGGAGCACGGCCACCGCGTCATGGATCGCCATCTTCTCGCCCTGCCCCCAGGCGGCGGAGCGATCAAACGAGAACTTCAGCAACTCAGCGGCAACCTTTGCGGACGCACCAGGGAGCGCCGCAAATCGGTCGAGAATCGTTCGGTCAAGGATTGCATGGTGTGTCACATCGAGACCGATCATGGTGATCGGCAGGCCGCTGTTGAACACAATCTCCGCCGCGGTTGGATCGGCAAAGATGTTGAACTCTGCCGAGGCCGACGAGTTTCCCTCACCCACCGAGCCACCCATGAGGCAGATATGCGAGATCTTCGGCGCGAGGTGTGGGTAGGAGCGAATCAGCAGCGCAATGTTCGTCAGGGGGCCAATGGGCACCAAGACCACAGGCTCCGGAGACGAGATCAGTGTCCGCGCCATGAGGGCAACCGCCCCCTCTGGATCAGCGGTGCGAGGAGCTGCAGGGATGGTGGTGCTGCCGAGTCCCGTTGCGCCGTGGATCTCGGTTGCGCGCTCAAGCGGTCCGGCGAGCGGTCCCACCGCACCCTCCGCCACTGGGACGTTGCCCGCACCGTAGAGGTGCAGCAGGCGCAGCGCATTCTCGGTGCAATGGCGCACGTCGGCGTTTCCGCCCACGCTCGTTACCGCAAGGAGATTCAACTCTGGTCGCACGACGGCACACGCAAGTGCCAGCGCATCATCAAGCCCAGGATCGCAGTCGATGATGATCGGCAGCGGCTTATTCGCTGTGCCGAGCGGCGCAACCCGTGGGGTCAAACCCGACTCAGGCAATCGGAAGAGGCCAACGGAGGCCACAGACGCCGATTCTCAGCCCTGGTCGTACGGCCGACCAGCCGACGCTGGTCCCCGCACGCGACCAATCAATCCTGCAACGACAATGATCGTCACCACATAGGGGACAGAGCCCAGTACCTGCACCGGGATGTTCACCCCAAGTCCAGAGAGCAGCGACGAGGCGGACGCCGACATGCCGAAGATGAGTGCGGCGCCAAACGCATAGATTGGGTTCCACGCTCCGAAGATCACGGCGGCGAGCGCAATGAACCCCTTTCCTGCGCTGGAGTTCGGTCCGAATCCACCGGTCCCGGAGAGGGCGATGTAGCTCCCTGCAAAGCCAGCCAAAATTCCAGAGATGATCATCGCTCGGTACCGAAGCTTCACCACATCGATTCCGACGGTGCCCGCTGCCTCAGGGAGCTCACCTGCTGATCGAAGACGCAGGCCCCATCGCGTACGGAAGATCATGTACGTGAAGAAGATCGCGAGACCTAAAGCGATGTAGAAGTATGGGTTGAGGGCAAACAGGATTGGCCCGATCACGGGAATATCAGCCAGAACAGGAATTCGAATCGCGCTAATGTTTACCGGGTTGTTCAGTTCACGATACTGCGTCAGGATGCGCTGGAAGATAACGCTCGTGATTCCAACTGCACCAATATTGATCACGGTACCTGCGATGATCTGGTCAACCTTGTACCGAATGCCAAGCACGGCAAGGAACAGACTGACCAGCGCACCCACTGCGGCGCCGCCAATTGGACCCATGAAGGCAATGCCAGTGATGGTAGAGACAAGTGAGCCAACCAGGGCGCCGACCAAGAGTTGTCCCTCGACGGCAATGTTGAGGAAGCCGCTCCGCTCCGAGATGATACCTGCGATCGCACCGATCCCAACCGGGATCGCAAAGCTCAACGTGTTCGTAAAGAAGACCGTGAGATTTGCAGTGGTTCCACCAAGGAGCTTCGCCAGAATCCCAAACACCATCAGCGGTAGAATGAGACCAAGCGCCAGACGCCAACGGAAGGCTGCGCCGCGAGCAAATTGCAGGGCCGCGGCCACCGCAAATGCAATCGTAATGGCAGCCCACAGTGGACCGATGTTGATCGTGAACGAAGTTTCTGTTCCCCCAACGCGATCAGCCCAGAACGAGAACGTTCCGTTTACGCCCCAGGTGCCAGCGGTAAGCGAGGCCGAGAGCACCGCGAATGCCGCGAACAACACCGCACGCACTCGCGCCGCCGCCAGGTTCTTATTCGCCTCGTTGCTGGTGCCCGTGACGCGGGAGGCCACGCGGCGCTTCGATGGCTCCGGTGCCTTGCCGCCGCTGGCCTTCTTGTTCGCTGTGCTCTTGGTGCTCACGCTACCCCCTTCGTCACTGGCTTTGGCGCGGGCTTTGCGTTGCGCCTAAAGGGAATCCTCATCACTTGTTTTGTTAGGTCAGGCGCTGCAATAAATGCGATGACCAACGCCTGCACGAAGAGCAACATATCGATCGGGATAATCGTGTCGGCTTGCATGAGGCGACCTCCCTGCGCAAGATACCCGAAGACCAAGGCGGTAGCAACGACACCCAACGGACGGGTACGCCCTACGAGCGCGATAGCGATCGCGGTGAACCCGACGCTCCCCTCAATTCCTGGCTGGAGCTGATGTGCGTCACCCACGACAACAAGTGCCCCGCCAAGTCCCGCGATACCGCCCGAGATCAGCATTGCCGTAATGATCGAGCCTGACGCCGCGATACCCGCGTACTTGGCGGCGGCAAGGTTGAGTCCTGCGGCTCGCAGCTCATACCCACGCGTCGAGCGAAAGAGGAAGAAGCTCACGGCAACAGCGGTGAGCAAGGCGATCGGGAAGGCAATATTGAGTCGGAGGGCGGCAATTGGGAGAATCCCTGGAATGTCAACGAACTTGCTCAGCTCCGTTGAGACCGGCTGCCCAACTCCCACCTCACGGTGGATGAAAGCAATGTTCGTCACCAGAAAGAAAATCAGGTTTCCAGCGATCGTATTCAACATGATCGTGGTGATGACCTCGCTTGCCCCCACACGTGCCTTCAAGAAGCCAGGAATGAACGCCCAGGCTGCGCCACCGATGATCCCGAAGATCATGATCATGAGGATGGCAAATGGCACTGGCGTCACACCCGCTCCAAAGAGGAGCGCCGCGAGGGTACCGCCGAGGGCGCCCATCAGAAATTGGCCGGCGCCTCCGATGTTGAAGATGCCGGTGCGGAAGGCCACGGAGACGCCAAGCCCGACAAAGATGAGTGGGACCGCTGCGACGAGGCCCTCGACGAGTGGCCGCACCGCGCGTGTCCAAAGGTTCAGATCGCCGCCTGACGCGAGGGCCTTGCCGTACGCAGCGGGGTCACCGAACGCTCCGCGCAAGAGCGCGCTGTACGCGGCGATCACCCGACCGATGCCAAGGCCAATCGATCCCAACGGATCAGCGGGTAAGCCGCGCAGCATCTCCACGTCGGTCAAGAAGATCAGAATTGCGCCAACAAGGAAGGCTGCAAGGATCGAGAGTGCAGGAACTTTCAGCTCTGAACCAATACGACGCAAGGTGCTCACTTGTCGATGCCTCCCATCAGGAGCCCAACCCGCTCGCGGGTTGCGCTCTTCGCTTCGAGTATCCCAACGATCCTACCTTCGTACATGACGGCGACACGATCGCCAAGCGCCAACACCTCATCGAGTTCGGTGCTCACAATGAGCACGGCGGCGCCCGCGTTGCGCTGCTCAACGATCCGTCGATGAATGTATTCAATGGAGCCGACGTCAAGCCCGCGTGTTGGTTGGGCCGCGATGACGAGCTTCACGCCACGACCAAATTCACGCGCAACGATCACCTTCTGCTGATTGCCGCCGGAGAGTGCACCGATATCGGTATCAACAGAGGGGGTTCGCACGTCGTAATCACGTACCGCCTTCTCGGCGGCCGCTGTAATTTCCTTACGGCTAAGCACCCCGTTCTTGCTGTACGGCGCGAGATGGTAGGTGTTCAAGATGTAGTTCTCAGCCACGGTCATTCCCTTGACCATGCCGTCGCGATTTCGGTCTTCTGGGATGTGGGCAACGCCCGCGGTGGCGATCTCACGCGGCGACCGGTTGGTGAGCGTCTCCCCTTCCAGGGAAATGCTGCCCGCGTCCGCCTTGCGCAAGCCGGTCAGTGCCTCGACAAGTTCCGTTTGCCCGTTCCCCTGAACGCCCGCAACCGCGAGAATCTCGCCACTCCGAACGGTGAATGTGGCGTCATTGACCACCAGCTTGCCAGCGTCGTTGAGCACGCGAAGCCCCTTCACCTCCAAGAGCGGCTTAGATGCATGTGACTTTGAGCGGCTCACGGTGAGCTGCACCTCTCGGCCGACCATCATCTCGGCAAGCTTTGCGGCAGTTGCCTTCTTTGGCGTGGTTTCACCAGCAACGGCGCCGCGTCGAAGGACGGTGATCTTGTCGGCAACGGCGATGACCTCGTTCAACTTGTGGGTGATAAAGATGACGGAGGTACCACCCTTCGCTAGCCCGCGAATGATGTCGAAGAGCTCCTCGGTCTCTTGCGGCGTTAGCACTGCCGAAGGCTCATCGAGGACCAGGATGTCGCTCTTTCGGTAGAGCGCCTTCAGGATCTCCACGCGCTGACGAACGCCAACGGGGAGGGATTCAATCTTTGCATCGGGATCGACATGCAGCCCGTGCTTCTTTGAGAGCTCTACAACCTGCGCACGCGCTGCGGCTCGATCAAAGCTACCAAGCAAACCCTTGGTTGGCTCATTCCCCAACACCACGGACTCTGTGACGTCGAAGACGGGGACGAGCATGAAGTGCTGGTGCACCATGCCGATGCCGGCATCGATTGCCTGGGCAGGATCGCGGAAGACGCGCTCCTTGCCATCAATGAGAATCTTGCCGGAGTCGGGTCGATAGAGACCCGAGAGGATGTTCATGAGGGTGCTCTTCCCTGCGCCGTTCTCACCGAGAAGGCCAAGGACCTGACCCTTGTCCACGGAGATAGAGATGCGGTCGTTCGCCAGTACGCCTGGGAACTGCTTCGTAATCTTCTGCAGTTCAAGTCTCATACGACGCGTACCCTCCCTACTCTGCCGTGTGGTGGCTGGTGGAGGGCCTGCCCGCCCGAGTGCCAAAGCACTCGGGCGGGAGCCCTTCGCGTAGTTACTTGCGTAACTACCCGATCGCTACTTCGCTACGAAGTAGTCCGAAACCTTGACGGTTCCAGCAATGATTGCGGCCTTCAGGGCCTCAACCTCTGCCTTGAGATCCGCGGTCACGAGCGTACCGAAGGTTGCCGTCCAGGCAGACTCGGTGCGATCGAGGGTGGCGATCTGAACGCCGCCATTCTTGAGCGTACCAACGTAGTTGGTGCCGCCCTTGTTTCCCGCGTATGCGGCGTTAACCTGGGTGATGACCGCAGCGCCGATGTTCTTCTGCGCCGATGTCAACAGGGTTCCGCAATACTTTGGAAGGCTAATGCACTGGTCAAGGTCAACTCCAACGGAGTACTTGCCAGCAGCCATCATCGCCTCGTACGTGCCGTTACCGGTTGTACCAGCAACTGCGTGTACGACGTCGGCCTTGGCGCCCATGAACGACTCAGCCTGAGTCTGTCCGAACACGATGTCGTCGAAGGCCTTGTCGACCAGGTTGAACACGCCGGTCTTCGCGATTGGATCCCAGCCCAAGACGGTCGTCTTCACGCCCTTCTTCTCGGAATAGTAGTTCGCGCCAGCGACCCAACCATCCATGAAGCGGGTAACGCCTGGGTATGGCTTGCCACCATACACGGCGGTGACGTGCGTCTTCGAAATGCCAGCCGCCAAGTAGGAGGCAAGCATCGAAGCTTCGTCGATCTGGAAGTCGATACCGGTGAAGTTCGCCGGAATGAAGTCATCCGCGGTGTCATCCGGAGTTCCGTTATCGTACGTCCAGGTTGCGTCCACCCAACCGAAGGCAACGTCCTTGTTGGCTGGATCCAGAGCGGCAGCCTTCAACGCTTCGCCCTGGTTGTAACCAACGGCGATAAGGCTGTTGCAGCCCTTGTCGAGCAACGTCTGGATGTTTGGCACGTACGACGTTGCGTCAGTCGCAGTCGTATCGGCTGTCTGGAAGCCCTCGGCCGCAAGCTGCTGCAGGCCTTCGTAGGCTGACTGGTTGAAGTTCTTATCCGCGCGTCCGCCCGTGTCCAACGAGAGGCATGCGAGATAATTCGCCTTCCCGGCATCGACAGAAGCTGACGGCGAAGCCGTCGAGCCGCTGCACGCTGCGGCGAGAAGAGCGAGAACTGTGAGGAGCGCGAACATTCGCGTCTTCATATGTTTGTAGCCCTCCGCTAATTCCTTTTGCTCAAACGCCGACGGCGACGAGCGGGTCAGCCATTTACTGACCGTGGCGGCATTGTGCCTCATAACGACGCCGCCCGCGCATCAATTGCAAATTAATTGGTGCGCGCTGGGGCACAAATGTAACAAACACACCTGGCAGCGTGGCTCTGTTACAGGCCCCGCCGCACACACCACGATTCGAACGCGTCTTGGAGGCGGGCCCTGGTTCCCTGGTCCACGAAGGCGAAGTCGTAGCCGGTTCGCGCCAGGGCAATCAGGTCTGAAACGGGGAGCCCCAGTCGACGATGCACATAGAGGTACTCCTCTGAGAGGGTGACATCGCTCACCACGAGGTCGTCGGTATTGAGGGTGATCGGCACGCCGCGCCTACGCAGTTCGGCAATCGGAAAATCACCATAGCCGGGAACAATGGCGGCCTGGGTGTTGCTGGTGGGGCAGAGGTCGAGGGAGACGTTGCGGGCTGCGAGCTCGGCGCACAGTGCTGGGTCGTCAACCGCGACACCGCCATGGGCGATGCGGGCGGGCTGCACCTCAAGGGCGCGGCGCACCTGGGCAGCGCCACCCCACTCCCCCGCATGCAGCGTGATCGCGAGTCCACCGCTGCGCGCGATATCGAATGCCTCTTTAAATGTCAGTGGATCGGGGAACGCCGCCTCCCGGCCAGCGAGATCGAACGCCACAACGCCAAGATCTTGGGCAGCGACCGCCGCAGTTGCCAGATTGCGATTCTCTTCCAGCGAGTGTGAGCGAAGCGCGGTACTGATCAGGCGCACTTCGATGCCAGTTGCGGCTGCTGCGCGCCGTGCCCCGGCCGCGACTGCAGCGATCACCTGTGACTGGGTGAGTCCCTTTGCGGTGTGCAGGTGTGGGCCCCAGCGCATCTCCAGGTAGGCAACGTTCTCTGCCGCCTTGCTGCGCACCAGCTGCTCAGCGGCGCGATCGAGTGCCTCAGCATCTTGCAGGAGAGCGATCGGCAGGTCGAACGCGCGCAACAGATCGGCCTGATCGGCGCAGCGCTCTGGGGCGACGAGGGCAGCGCGCATCCCTGCCCAATCTCGGGGGGCATCAACATTGCGCGTTGCGGCAAGTTCCAGTGCCAGGGCGGGATCCAGTGAGCCATCCAGGTGGAGATGCAGCTCAGGCTTCGGCATCTCAAAGAAGAGGCGACGCGCATCGTCGGCACGCTGGAATTCCATCGCTCCCCTCCCTTCACGCTGTCTCGCAGGCCGCGCACCGGCGTGCGCATCTTTGCGAGAGAGAGGATACTCCCACGGTATGACCTCATCGCTGCCCGTTGCTACCGATTCACGTGCGCTCGGTGCGTGGCTTCGCGACGCCACCCCCGTGGATCGCA